>OBEQ011122313.1_pt1 | contig 48896 bp, 58 predicted proteins | sample 1670901 | NCBI WGS metagenome assembly OBEQ01 (sample SAMEA104232315, study PRJEB22302) | groundwater metagenome | biome: forest; feature: aquifer; material: groundwater | place: USA | collected 2011-08-07 | depth 5.4 m
ACCATTTAAGCTAGTCTATAGGGAAGAGTTTGACAGGAGGTCTGAAGCAAAGAAGAGAGAATACTACTTGAAGTCTTTGAAGAGTAGTAAAGCGCTTGAAAAATTAATTAACGCCGCGTTCGTCTAGTGGCCTAGGACGTTGGGTTTTCATCCCAGAAATCACGGGTTCGACTCCCGTACGCGGTACTTTAGGTTGTCACAACAAGCTAATCTAATAATTTAACCAAATAAGGAACCATTAAATAGTTCCTATGTTTAATATAACAAAAATTTAACCAGAATCTCCATTTGATTCTACCTTGGGTATTATGTAATAGCTAGATTAATGCTCAAGGAAAAAGGATTTACTCCATTATTAATTTTAGTCGGGATTTTAATTGTTAGCATAATTGCTGGTGGAGCATATTATTTGGGTAAACAAACTAATCCAAAACTACAACCCCAAAATCCAGTAGTAATTTCCAAGACTCCACAACATACTATAGTTGTTTCTCCAACAACTGATGAAACAGTCAATTGGAAAACATATACAAATAATAAATATGCAGTAACATTTAAGTATGATACAACATCCGAGGTACAGGAAAGTGATCAAGATAATCAATTGATATTAAGAGTATTCAGTAAAAAGTTAGATTTTAATAGAAATTACAAAGGCAGTACCCAGCCATATCAACTTGCAGCGGATAATGAAAACTTTTTCACTCTGGAAGCAGCGACAAACAAAGCTGCTGCCGATTCCTTTGGGATCGGATGTTCTAAATTTGCTAAATCAAATACTGTTATGGTTGGTGGTTATCAAGGATACTATAGCGAAGGGGCAGCAGTTCAGGGTGGCGGACAAGGTTATAGTAAGACAATTTGCTTAGAAAAGAGAGATTTTACTTATGAGTTTTTTACTGAATACACAGCAGATTCTCCAGAAGAAACTCAAAAAGCAGTTGTACAACTATTTAATCAAACCCTCTCCACTTTTAAATTTACAGATAAGAATCAAACAACTAATATCTCTAGCAGTACTGTACAAATCCTTTCACTTTCTCCTTTACCTGGCCCAAGCGGTACTGTAGTTACTATCAAAGGCCAAGGATTTACTCCCAACAATAATATGATTAAATTTTTCCCAGATTATCCACACAGCCACTTCAAAGATGGGTCACCAATTAATATTATCGCTACTACTACATCCACTGATGGGCAAACTTTAACCTTTACCGTACCGACAGGACATCCTAGCGGTATTATGTGTGATGATAATAATCAATGTGCGGGTGTAATGGAACCGCGTGTTCTACCAGGAGATTTCCCGGTCTCGGTTACCAATTCAAATGGGACCAGTAATATCCAAAACTTCTCAGTTACCCAGTAAAGATTAAGTTAAACCCCGGTATATTCCAATTTATAGAGTCAATTAAAGTCCGTATTCAGATTTAATTGACAGAATAAACTAATCTTCGATATAAACAAATTGTCCTTTTTCATCAAATTGAACTGACTTGAATAGACTAAAAAAACCATCGCGTCCTAATAAAGGCATAAGCTGTTGAGGACTAAAATCTGCTTCAGTTTTATACTGCTTAGTGCCCAGCCAAATATTAATTTCGGCTGAATAAGCCTCAATATATCCTTTACCAATACCGTATATCTTTCTTGGTTTAACCTTTTTGAAATTTATGCCTGCTCCCGTGGCAAATTGCAACGGGAATAAGTTTCTATCAGATCCTGAATCTACTAGAACATCAAAATGTCTAGATATTTGACCATGATCCTTTGAAATCCTAATGGCAATCATTGGACGATAAATTTCACCAATAACCTTAGTCGTAGGATCTTGGAATGGCTGAGGTAAATAAGAGTAACCTGTTACTTTACCCATTTCATGAGCTTAAAGGAGAAATATTTCCATTAAATGGCATTACATAATGTAAAATTGCGTCTTTCTCTTTTGTTTTTGCTAGTAGCTTATTAAGTTGGTCTACAGTACTTGCTGCATGAAGTACTTTATTCCTAGTTTTATCTAACGCCACCCATTTATTTTCATATTTTAGGAGAATATTTGATTTCATAGACTTTATTATACAACACATTATCAAGTAGTTGTATCTTCCAGGCACCGAATGAACCTAAAAGCTGGTTCCAATTCCTTAAGTGATAAAATAGATGCATGGATGATCATTCAAAATACCACAGTAAAAATACATTTTGTGGATATGCAGGCCCCGAAGAGATGCAACATTTATATGAATTAAATCGTATGAAAAGAGGCGAATTTGAGCATATCTGGAAATATGCTAAAGACCAAATCTCAAATCATCAATTTGACTCTTTCCCTACACTGATTACTACCTTCCAACAGACAGTTATGGGACGGAAATATACCTACCAAATTTGACCTGTTTGTTTTGGGTTAGGTATATCTATTTAGATTTCCCCTAACAGTGGGGCTTATAGTTTGGCTTCACCACCCGGTTCCTGTATAATTCTTCAATCATGTCAATACCAGTTGAAAACGAATCAGCAAGGCCCAACCCTATTAGGACAGCACGGAGATTAACCTCAGCTGGTTTGTTAATCGGTACGGTATTAATAGCAGCTTGTACTGCTGAAAGAATTAATCCTGCTCAGTATAATTTAGGACTAAATGGTTCCCCGGATTTATTTCTAGTGAACAATCCGGAATTTCAACCATTAGCAGAATTTATTTCACCGTTTACGGAGGAAAATAGTCATAGTGATATTTGGGAGCTTGGTACCTCCAGATTAAAAAGGACTAATCCTTTTTCTTCACACTATGGAACTTTAACTTTCTTAACCAAAGAGGACTATGATCCGAATTTGGAGGGGCAAATAGTCAGAGGTCTGCTGATGACAGACAGTTTAAAGATATTGACTATCGATGAAATAAAAACCCTAAGGGCGGAAACTGCCATCGGTTCCAGGTTCTTAGCACCGGAAAATAGAAATAAACTGGCCTTCCAAATTGATTTTGAGGATCGTGATGGTGATATCAAAGATGACCTTGCTGTTGATGCCAGATTGTACACTCACAACGTAGATTCAACCTATTTTCAAACCATACCGGGTTCACAAAGGCATATCGGATTTATTCCTGGTAAACTACCTGGTAGTAAGTCTTAAAATTAGGAAATTGATTCCACTCCACAGATTCAATTAAAGTCCGCTTACTTACCTAGCTTTTCTTTATCCAATTGGCAATTCGATCTTCCATTTTTTCAATTGCTTCTTTCCTTGTTCTTCCGTAAACTTCACCTAACCTGGGTTGATGAAAGGTGAATTTATGATTGACATTTTCTGTGATTAGACCAACTCTAGCTGCAAATTTAGATAGTTCATCTTGGGGCGAATCAAATTCTTCTGTTGTTATTTTATAGTGGTAATTGTCACTTAGCATATTTGGCTTTCATATTAACATAATTTATCTAAGGTAGCTGGATTTTAGGTTTAATTATTCATAAATGAGGTTCTCATTTCAACTTTCATATAACTATGTAGCTCCTGCTAGAACTAGAAATGGAAATCATGTTGTACTTAAGATTAGTTTTCCAAAGAATAATGAATTCCCTTTAGAAGTTACCGCCCTTAATTATGTATTACACTATTGACATGGTAATACTTATCTGATATAGTAATAGCATGCAATTCACAACTTCAGTAACTCAAAAAGGACAGGCTACAATTCCTGTGCTGATCCGCAAAAGACTAGGTATCACCCCCAATACTAAAATTGTATTTGAACTTAAAGATAATAATGAGGCTTCAATTAAACCAGTTGTAGATTTTCTCTCCTTAAAGGGTTCTATAAAAACAAATAAGCCGTTTGATTTGAATGCTATGGAAAAAGCAATCGAAGATGAAATTATAACTAAGTATGTCAAAAAATCTTCTTGATACAAATCTAATTATCCGCTTTTTAGTAAATGATGATCCAGAAAAAGTTAATCGTGTAGAGAGATTACTGACAGATAAAAACAATACCAATATTCTCCTGGACACGGTCGTAGCCGAGATAATTTGGGTGTTAAGTTCTTATTACTCTTTAAATAAATCTGAAGTAATTGAAAAAATTGGTGCTTTAATACATTTAGATACCATCGATTGCAACGCGGTACTGCTTAATAAAGCTCTGTCTATATGGGAAGAAAACAATATATCCTATATAGACTCATACCTTGTTGCAGTGGCAAAATTGGGAAATATTCCTTTGTTCTCTTATGATGACAAACTAAAATCCATTGATCAGCTCATAATTAAAGAGCCCTAAAGGCTGACTGGAAGTTACTGATTAATAAAACCTTCCAGGCACGGAGAGAGCCCAGAAGCTGATACCAAATTAGTTCTCACATAATTTGGTATACTCAAAATGGGGAGGATAAAATGATAAAGTCCAGTAACCTGCTATTTGACAAATAGTAATGATTAACAAATAATAAGAAAAGGAATGTTACAAGAGACAGAAAAACTACGTATCCCCTCTAACAATCCTAACTTTAGTGCGTATAGCGACTTGAGACTTTATTCAGCGGGATCTGGTTATCCTCAAAACTTTTCTAGAGATGCAATAGAAGCTGGTTTGATTGCAGATGACCCGTTCATGTTGCGTGATCAATTAATATTTGGCATGCGACTGCAAGCAAGAGTGCAGGACCCTTTCAGCGGTGCCCAGCCTTTTGCTTTTCATCATCAATATCCCAGTGTGGTGATAAGGGATGGTTTAAATACTGGTTATGCCGCGACTGACGTAACTGCGCTGCAGCTCATTGGACTTGCTTATCATTACAGGGCAACAGGAGACAGAAGTTTGCTTGAGCACTTTCGTCCTAATATAGTCGGTGCGGTAGAGAAATACATTTTTCCTCATTTGAGTAGTAATTATCTATTCCAAGAAGATCCTAAATTCTCTGGAGCAACTAGCTTCGCTCTTTTGAGAACAGACTGGAAAGATTCGACGACGCCGGGCAGACCGAATGGTGAAGTTTTTTATCCGGCAGTATATCCTTTACCTCAAGCTCAATATATTAGGGCTCTAAGGGGTACGGGAAAACTGCTTGGCTCTGACGAACTTGTGTCTATTGCAGATAAAATGAGTAGGAGCTTAAAACTTGTTTTTGATCGTGAGCTAGGGACATCCTTTCTGGCTCTGGACAGAGAGGGACCGGTAAGGGGTATTAACTCTGATGCCTTAAACATGATGTTTTATTTAGAACCTAGGGATTTTACACCAGAACAGCTGGAACAGACCATTTTATCTTCAAGGAAACTTGAGACTCAAGCAGGGTATTTATGTTTAGATCCTGGAATTGCAGCTACAATTGAGGATGATTATCATGCCAGAGTTTGGCCTAAGGAGCAGGCAATTATCCATAAAGGAGCTAGCAAGTTTTTAGATGAGATTTTAAGGACAGGCCCAAAATATTTAATAGAAGCACTTATACATGTTATGGATGTAGCATCAAGAGTCAAAAAGTTCCTTGATAGTGCACCGGAAACACTTAAAGTCAGAGACGGTATAGTGGAGAAAGCAGGATGTGATCCTCAACTATGGACCATTGCGGCAAAAGAATATTTCCATCTTATACCAAGATAGCTTTAAATATAGTATAATACGCAACATGGCTAGAGAAGAAGGCGGTTTATCAGAAGGAGCCCGGTTCGCCAATGAGTTAGATAAGCTTTTTAGGGACGGAACTTTTAAGCAAGTAATGGCTTCTACTCCATTTCAAGCTGAAACTCCCGGAGAGGATGAATTATTAAAGAAAAGGCTTGATGGGCACATTTTAGCTTTTTGTCAGGATCTATCCCCTGCTGCTGCCACCCAAACAGAGCGAAGGGCAGCAGCCAATTATGTAAGAGAATATTTTGAAACCTGGAAGCTAACCAGAGTGGAATACTGGAAAAGAAGGTCTGCTCCTGAGCCGGAAATTGGAGCTTTACAAGGTTTAACCCTAAAAAGGGTTGCAGAATATGCCAGTGAACAGTTTAAGGAAGCAAGTCATGATGCCGCCACCCTGGAGCCCGGATCAGTAGCACAACACCTTGCCAGACAAGCTTCAGATTACTGGTCTATAATGGAAGAGATTATTACCCCTGCTGCAGACCCTGATCATCAATAGCCACGCAAAGTGTCGCTGCCTTCCCCTTAAAAACAGAGTTTTTCCCTAAATTGTTTATCCATTACGCTAAAAATTATAACATTTGATATAGAAAATCTATCTTTATTTTTATATAAAATCGGTTTAACATAATAATACAATGAAAAATGATCCAAAGAGTTTAAAAGATGAGCTTCGACCCTTAAAAGATCTTCTGGAAATAATCAAGAATAAAGTTGATAGGATGGAGACCTTTCAAAACGTCACCATGCAACAAGTAAGAGACATTAAAGATCAACAATCAGTTATGAATGGAAAATTAGATAATATGGATGAGAAGCTTGATTCCAATACAGAAGCGATTGTGATTCTTGAAAGTACAATTACAGGCTATGCTGATATGTACAAAGTAAATGATAGTAATATTAGAAGAATGGAAAAAAGACTGGAACCTGTAGAGAAAAATACAGGCATTGAGGTACCAGCTGAATTTCTACTGGAACCACTACCTGAAGCTGCTTAATTAAGTTTCGCTACTTTTCCAGTTGAAAAAAGCCCAATGTAATTGGTAAGCCGGGGATTAGCTTGATGTGAACTTTACCAAGACAATGATTTGGGCTGGTTTCCACAATTTCATCCAGAATAAACCGCAGCCAAAAAGGGTTGCCGGGAATATCGTAATCTATTTTTAAAACATCCAGGTTTTTATCTGCCAGACCTTTGGCAATATAGGTTTTAAATGGATAAAGCTCTTTTCCGCTGATTAGATTAATGCCGGTTGAGTTTTTAGCATCAAATTTTTTCCCCTGCCAGGAGGTCTTAAGTTTTCTTAAAGACCCTTTGTAAAATCCATCAGGTAAAGGATTAGGGATTTTGCCGCTTAAAAAAACTTTTTGATCCATATTATATACTTGATCTGCACTACTCTTTCCATTATACTCTTTCCATGGCAAACCCCAGCAGTGATTTGTTAGTCCCCATTAATATAGGTGTGATCGGTTATGGTTTTGTGGGCCAGGCTGTGGCCAATGGTTTTGATAAAGCCTCTGAAGGAAAAGATACTATCCGCTACTATGATAAATTCAAAGAAACCGAATCCCTGGAAAAAGTAATTAAGGCCAGTGAATTTATTTTTATTTGTCTTCCCACTCCAATGAAAGGGGATGAGGAAGGAATTGACCTGACTATTTTGTATGACAGCATGGAGGAAATCACCCGGCTCACCAACAACACCGATAAAATAATAGTCATTAAATCCACAGTTACTCCCGGAACTACAGCTGATTTAGAAAAAAAATACCCCAAATCCCTTTTTGCCCTTAACCCGGAGTTTTTAACTGAGGCCAATTTTCTGGAGGATTTTTTAAATGCCGATAGAACAGTAATCGGGGCTAATAACGACTTAGTTTCCCGAAGAGTCTCAGTAATTTACCGCCAAAGGTTTCCTAAAACCACAATTTATCAAACAGATCCTACCACTGCTGAAACAGTTAAATATTTTGCCAATGCCTTTTTATCATTGAAAGTGACTTTTGCTAATTTCTTATATGATTATTGTCAAAAAATCGGTATTAAATATGAAGAGGTTAAAAAAATGGCCGCCAAGGATTCGCGCATTGGTGATACCCATCTGGAAGTAACTACCATGAGAGGCTTTGGGGGAAAATGTTTTCCTAAAGATTTGGTGGCTTTAATTGGAGAATTTAAAAAAGCCGGAGTGGATGCCTCGCTTTTAGAAACCATGTGGAAATACAACAAAAAAATCCGCAAAACCCATGACTGGGAAGAAATCCCCTTTGTAGTAGGCTCCAGCCCCAAAGCCAAAAAATAATGCGCCAGCCACACAAGGCGTCCCCTTTTGTGTCTATTCTGTTATGTTTCTAATTAGTTCTATTTGGGGGTTATCAGGATCTTTGGCAAAATCAATCGAAACCATATCAAGGCGAAAAGGGCCATCTTCCCATTTAATTTTCTGACAATAAAACAGGGCGGTTTTCAAGAGACTCTTGATTTTCCAGGGAGTGATCGATTCAACCGGCAAACCATATTCATCAGAATTGCGGGCCTTAACTTCTATAAACACCAGATAATCCCCATCCATTGCCACAATATCTATTTCCCCACCGCGGATCCGGTAATTTCTTTCCAGAATCTGATACCCCTGCTTCAAAAGAAAATCACAAGCCAAATCCTCGCCGCGGCTTCCAACTGTTTGATTAGTCATCTACACTCTAACTGCTTCTCGACCGGTTAAGTCTCTAAGATAATAAAGCTTTGATCTGCGGACTTTTCCGGCTTTTTTCTTAATATCAATTTTTACCAAAGACCGGGCATTTAAAGGCCAGGTCCGTTCCACACCAATGCCACCGGCTCCGATTCTTCTAACAGTAAAGCTTTTATTTTCTGCACGACCGCGAAGGGATATCAAAATTCCTTCAAAGATCTGGGTTCTGGTTTTGGCACCCTCAATAACCTGAGAGGAAACCCTAATAGTATCCCCAATATGAATATCCGTATCATTAAATTTTCCTGAAATCATGGTTGAAGTTTACCACATACTGAATGTTCCCACAATTATTAACTGCGTTAGCCACGCAGGGCGTCCCCTTGTGTGTCTATTGCCACCAGTTAAATTTTGTGATTAAATGATGTTATGCCCTCCAGAAATAGTATTAAACTCTACTCTGAGGATAGTTATTACCACATTTACAATCGAGGTGTAGAAAAACGAACAATTTTCATGGATGAGCAAGACTACGGAGTCTTTTTATCTTATTTAAAAGAATATCTCTTACCTAAGGACGAAAATGGATTACATGAACGTTTCTCAAATCCTAACACTTCCTATAGAGAGAAGGATAAAATTCTTAGACTTTTGCGCATGAATAATTTTACTGATGAAATAACTTTAATAGCATTTTGTCTAATGCCCAACCATTTTCATTTTTTGATTAAGCAAAAAAGCGGCCAAACAATTGATAAATTCATGAATTCGTTGGGAACGAGGTATACAATGTATTTCAATAAGAAATATAAAAGAGTGGGATCACTTTATCAGGACGTATATAAAGCTGTTATGGTCACAACAGATGAACAATTACTTGAGTTATCCCGCTACATCCATAAACAGGCTTTAGCTTTGCAAGGGGACGCCTTTGATCGTAAAATGCGAGACCAACCATCTTCTTATTTGGATTACATTGGCAAAAGAAAAACAGAGTGGGTTCATCCGGAAGAGGTTTTAAGCTTTTTTTCTACAACTAATCCACGGTTATCCTATGCAGCTTTCGTCGCAGAAACAGAAGACCTCACTACTATTTATAAGATAATTCTGGAAGACTAGGCACATAAGGCGTCCCCTTGTGTGTCTAACACACCTTTACTTCCTGTAATACTTAGGTTTCTCTAAATGCCCCCTCGCCCAAAATGGTTTTGATTTCCGCTTCCAGGTCTGTATCCGGACTAATGGAAAAAGGCAGGATCATCCGCCGCAGCTCATTGGATCCATTGGGTAAAATTAGCGCGACTTTTTCACTACCCGGATACTTACGAAGAGTTCTGTTAATTTGTTGCAAAACCTCCACTCCGGTACCTTTAGGCACAGTAACCTCTACGCCTTCAAAATCAAATGCAGGCAGGTCGTCAGCTTTTTCAATTCTCCTGGCGGTTTCCGGCTCAAACGGGGAAGTATTATCAACCACTAAAGACAGGCTATCATCTCTTTTATCAATTCTTCCCCACATCAAAACCACATTATCTTTTTGCAGGAAATCTTTGGAAATACCAAAGGTTTGCGGAAAAATCACGCATTCAATTTCCGAAATTCCATCAGACAGTTTGACAAACGCCATTTCTGACTGGGTCTTTTTGGTTAATACTTTTTTGACCTCGGCAATTACCCCTCCTAAAGTCATTTTTTGGCCAACATGATCATCGGTAATTTCCGAAATTTTAGTGGTGACATATTCTCCAATTTGGGCCAGCTTAGCCAGGAAAGGTGGCTCATGTAAGTAAAACCCCAGTAAGTCTTTTTCAAAAACCAGCAGCTGCTCCAAAGGCATTTCTTCCACCACCGGCAGGGTAATTTCAAAGGTGGCATCATCTTCAAACAACATCACCTGGCCGGAGGCTTTTGACCGCACTCTTTTGTGAGATTCTTCCAGAGCCTGGTCTAAAATTAGAAACTGAGCAGAACGCTGGCCAAAAGAATCCAAAGCCCCGGCCTTAACTAAGCTTTCCAAAGTTTTCCGGTTAACCAGCCTGGTATCTACTCTTGTGCAAACATCCATTAAGGAAACAAATTGCCCGTCAACTCGTGCTTTTAGAATAGATTCAATAGCTAACTCTCCCACATTTTTTACTGCCGATAACCCAAATCTAATGCCTTGTTTAACTTTTGTTTCCACTTCCCCGCTCAAAGACCGTTCCAAATCCGAGGCTGTCAACTCCTTTAAGCCTTCCATGGTAAAACCGACATAGGATTTATTAATATCCGGAGGTAATACTACAATCCCTAAGCGTTTACATTCCTCAATGGCGGCGGCAATTTTGTCCACATCCCCGGATTCAGCAGTCATCACCGCTGCCATAAATTCCACCGGGAAATTAGCTTTCATGTAAGCTGTTTGATAGGCAATCATGGCATAACTGGCCGCATGGGCTTTATTAAAACCATAGGCGGCAAAAGGAGCAATTAATACAAACAACTCTTCGGCTTTTTCCCGATTCATCCCGTTTACCACACAACCCTCGACAAATTTATCCTTTTGTTTGGCCATCTCAGTGGGACTTTTTTTACCCATGGCTTTACGGAACTTATCTGCCTCTTCCCAGGAATATCCGGCCAGATTAATAGCGGTTAACAAAACATCGTCCTGATAAACTAAAAGCCCCAGAGACTGTTCCATATATTCTTTCATCCGCGGATCAAAATATTTAATTTTTTCAGGATCATTTTTGCGTACAATGTAGTCCGGAATACTACCCATTGGCCCCGGACGAAACAAGGCCACCATCGCCATGATGTCAAAAATACTGGTTGGTTTAAGTTCTTTTAAATACCTGGTCATGCCGGAACTTTCCATCTGGAATATCCCCATGGTTTCCCCCTCTGATAAAATCTGGTAAGCTCCTTTGTCATTTAAGGGCAGGTGATTGAGGTCAATATCTACTCCTTTGGTTTGTTTAACAATGGAGACCGCATGCCCTAAAATAGATAAATTGCGGATACCCAGGAAATCAATTTTAACCAATCCTACTCCGCCGTATTCCTCACTGATGGAAAACATGTCGTATTGGGAAACGATTTTGTCGCCGTCGGCCTCTTTTTGAAGCGGGGTAAAATTAGTGAGCGGCTCAGGGGAAATCACCACACCAGCTGCATGAACTGAAGCATGGCGGACCGAGCCTTCCACTTTTTGAGCCAGATCCAAAAGAGTTTTAATCTGCTCATTATTACGATAAAAATCAGCCAGTTCCGGCACTTCTTTGATGGCATCTTTTAAGGCCTTATGAAAACCCTGGTGTGGAGGGGGGATCAGCTTGGCAATCCTGTCCACCTCACCATATGGCATGGCCAAAACTCTACCAATATCACGGATAGCAGCTCTTCCCATCATGGTACCAAAAGTCACAATATGGGCCACTTTATCCTCGCCATATTTATCCATCACATAGCGAATCACTTCATCCCTTTTATCATCAGCCAAATCAACGTCAATATCAGGCAGAGTTGGACGGAAAACCGTTAAAAACCGCTCAAACGGCAGTTTATAATCCAGCGGATTAGAATTAGTCACCCCCAGGCAGTATAAAACTAGAGAACCGGCTGCCGAGCCTCTAGTATTGGTTATAATACCGTGCTCATGAGCCCAGTTAACAAAATCATACACCACCAGAAAATAATCGGCATACTTTTTCTTTTCAATTACTCCCAGCTCATATTCCAACCTCTGTTTTTCCTCATCAGTTAGCTTGATAACTGTTTGGGCTTTGGAAAAGGTTAATTGCCTTAAATACTCCATGGAAGACACGGTTTTTCCATCTTCTTCCGGTGGAGTAAAAACAGGAAAATGCGGCTTGCCCAGAGGAATTTCAATATTACAGTCTTTGGCTATTTTAACAGACATTTCAATGCTTTCCGGGATTTCCACAAATAGCCCTTTCATTTCTTCCGGAGAACGTAAATATAGATTGGGAGTATCTATTAAACGTAGCCTTTGAATATCAGAGATAAATTTGCCGGTTTGCACACACAGGAGGGCATCCTGAGCATCGGCTTCATCCTCCCTGATATAGTGGTAATCATTGGTGGCCACAATCGGCATCCCCAACTTTGGGCTTAAAGTTTTAACCGCTCTCCAGGTTTGGGTTTGCAGCTTTTCCATGTTTTCCAGATCCCTTCTGACTGCCTGATCCAGCTGAGAATTTTCCAGCAGCCTGGTATATTCATGGTTTTGAATTTCAAAGTAGTAATTCCCCTCCCCGAATATGTCCAAGTAAGCCTGTGCTACCTCGGTCGACTTTTTTAGATCCCCGTCAATTGAGCGGATAAACTCCCCCCCGGGACAACCGGACAGGGCAATTAAGCCTTCATGAAATTGTTTTAGCAATTCTCTGTCTACCCTGGGCCGGTAATAAAAACCTTCCAGATGAGCAATGGAGGTTAGTTTCATTAGATTTAGGTAACCCTGGTAATTTTTGGCCAGGACTGTTAAATGATATGGCTCGGCATCGGCTTTACCTTGTTTTTCTTTGTAAGACCTGCGAGCTACATACATTTCCACCCCAATTATTGGTTTAATGCCGGCTGCCAGACATTCTTTGTAAAACTGAATTACCCCATACATTACCCCATGGTCAGTGATGGCCACTGCATCCATGCCTAAATCTTTAGTGGTTTTAACCAGCTTTTGGATTTTAGACATCCCATCCAGCAAAGAATATTCAGTATGACCATGAAGATGTACAAAAGAGGACATATTTTAGACAAGAGCTTTGCGGGGAAATTTCTCACCGCGCCATCTTGAGGGTATAGTTTACCACCCATGTAGTGGGGTATTTCAAGAGGGAAAACATTTAGCCTGATACCTCCGCGCGGAGTATCCGCATGAAACTCCCACCCTTAGGGTGGGTTGGCTAGACACCTTTATCCTTTTACACCCTCTAGCCACATAAGGCGTCCCCTTGGGTGTGTAAATTGTCAACCTAGGAATTTCTTAGAAGCTTTTCAAGAATTTCTTTTACTTTTCCGGCATCGGCTTTACCGGCGGTTTTTTTCATAACTCCGCCAATTAAGGCTTGAATTGCCGGGAGTTTACCGGCTTTGTAGTCGGCAACGGATTTTTCATTTTCAGAGATAACCTCTTTGGCTATTTTTTCTAGTTCTGTCTGATCGGAAATTACACCCATGGATTTTCCAGCTACTTCCGCAACAACTTCCTCAGGAGAAACTTTAGAGATATCTATTTTTCTATTGATAATAAAATTTGCAATTGCTGTAACCTGTACCCTGTCCGTTGTAACCTTGCTTACTGCTTTTTCAAAATAGTCTGCCATTTCCCGGGAATCTACAAAAAAAATCGCCTGGGCTTCATTTAATCCATACTCTTTTTTAAACCGCTCCAGCTTTTGATCCGGCAATTCCGGCATTTCTTTACTGATGCCTGTAACCTGTTGCCTGTCCACTTTTATTGGCGGGATATCTGGTTCCGGAAAATACCGGTAATCATGAGCTTCCTCTTTAGATCTTTGAGAAACAGTGGCGTTTTTACCATCATTCCAACCTCTGGTTTCCTGGGCCGGGGTTTCTCCTTTTTCTAAAATTTCAGTTTGTCTTTTAATTTCAAACTCAATGGCATTTTTGACAAACCTGAAGGAATTAATATTCTTTACCTCTACTTTGTATGGTGGCAATTTTACGATCAAAGGCGTCCCCTTATGTGCCTGACGAAGGGATATATTAGGTTCGAGTCTCATGTCCCCTTTTTCCATATCGGCATTGGAAACTTCTAAATACCTAACTATCTGCTGCAACTTCTTAAGGTATTCCACTACTTCCTCAGATGATTCAAAATCCGGCTCAGTGACTACTTCCACCAAAGGCACTCCGGAGCGGTTAAAATCTATCAGGGACTCCTGACCGGCATGAGTTAATTTTCCGGTGTCCTCCTCCATGTGTACTCTGGTAATACCAATTTTTTTACCGGTACTTAGGGTTATAGATCCTTTATAACAAAACGGCTGGTCATATTGCGAGATTTGATAACCCTTGGCCAGATCAGGGTAAAAATAGTTTTTCCTATCAAATTTGGAAAATTCATTAATCTGACAATTTAAGGCCAAACCAATTTTAATACACCAATCAATTGCCAGCTTATTCGGAACCGGCAAAGCCCCGGGAAGTCCCAGACAAACCGGACAGGTATGAGTATTGGGCTCCTTTCCAAAATAATCAGCAGAACACCCACAAAACATTTTAGATTTGGTTTTTAACTCAACATGCACTTCAAGACCTATGACTGGTGAGTAACTCATAACTTTGGCTTTTCCTTTCTCCAATCAGTTTCCTGTTCATATTGATAAGCTACATTTAAAATTAGCTTTTCGGAAAACTGCAGCCCGATAATCTGCATTCCTACTGGTAAACCATCAGCAAAACCAACCGGAACACTGATTCCCGGTAGTCCGGCAATTGAAGAAGGTTCAACCAAGCGGTCTGCCAGTTCACCAAACATCGGGGAACTATTGCTAGCTCCTGCTTTCATGGCAGTAGTAGGAGAAGTTGGCGCAATAATCACATCAACTTCTTTAAAGGCTTTATTAAAGTCTTCCACAATCACAGTGCGAACTTTTTGCGCCTTATTGTAGTACTGATCGTAATAGCCGGAAGATAAAGCATAAGTCCCCAACATAATTCTTCTTTTGGCTTCCTGACCAAAAAAGGAACGGTCATTACCAAAGCGGATTCCGTCATATCGTGCTAAATTGGAGGAAACTTCTGCTCTTTGCAATATTGTATAAACAGCAATCGCAAATTCCGGCTTGAATAATTTTAATTTAACTACTTTTGCTCCCAGATCTTCCAAAGTTTTAACCGCTGCCATGACTTTTTCTGCTACTTTTGAATCTACTCCCTCAAAATAATCATCAGCAATACCGATTTTTAAACCGGTTATTTTACCGCCCAGATTTTTTAAATAATCATCAGCTTTTTTTTCAGAAGAAGTAGCATCGAGCGGGTCTTTCCCGGCTAAAATTTGCAGCATTAAAGCTGCATCTTCCACAGATTTAGTAATAGGTCCGGGAGAATCTAAAGAACTAGCCATGGCAATTACTCCGTATCTACTTACCCGACCATAAGTAGGCTTCAGTCCTACCACCCCACACCAGGAGGCAGGTTGGCGGATAGAACCAGCTGTTTCCGATCCAATAGCAGCGATTGCTTCATCAGCCGCCATAGAAGCAGCAGCCCCACCGGATGAACCACCGGGTAAGTGTTCTATATTCCAGGGGTTTTTGGTTGATCCAAAATCAGAGGTCTCAGTAGAAGATCCATGAGCCCAGGCATCTAAATTAGTTTTACCAACCATTACCATGCCAACTGCTTTTAATTTGGAAACCACGGTGGCATCATAAGGCGGAATAAAGCCCTCCAAAACTTTGCTGGAAGCAGTTGTTTGTACTCCTATGGTACAAAAATTGTCTTTAATAGATATTGGTACGCCCAGAAGAGGTAAATCTTCTCCTTTTGCCAACTGTTCATCAGCTTTTTTGGCTTGCTCCAAGGCTTCCTGCTCTGTAATAGTTACAAAAGCATTTATTTTTCCTTCAACTTTTTTAATCCTCTCTAGTGAGGCTTTAGTTAAATCCACAGAAGTAAACTGCTTTTGTTTTAATCCTTCCTTAGCTTCTTTAATAGTTAACTGATTTAAATTATTCATTGCTCCAAAATCACTTTCACAACAAAGAATCCGTCTTTTTTGGATTTGGCGTTTTTTAAAGCATCGGCTTGGGATAAAGAGGGTCTGGTTTCATCCGATCTGGTGACATTTTCTAGTCCGGTTACCTGAGAAGTTGGTTCGATTCCGGTTGTATCAATTTCATTTAGCTTATCAACATAAGTTAAAGTTTCACTAAGCTGATCCTCAAATTTTTTCACTTCCTCCGGTGTTAAAGGAAGTTCAGCCAATTTAGCTACATGTTTAACTTGGTTCCCGGTTAATTTCATGCCCTGATTATATACCAAAACCAATTAAGTCAGAAAGCTTTGTTTTGCTTTTTTGAATAGTGCCTTGGGGGAGTTCTAGAATCAGACCATATTTGGGGTTCCAGAAGAAAACAGAGTTAGGCTTAATTACTGCTTGCTTAACTACCTTTTGGGATGAATCCAAAACCATTACATCAATCTCCTGCTTTAAGCCAAATGTGTGAATGCCGGTGCTGATTTTAAAAAGTAGCGAGCGGGGGTTACTTTTTTTAAGCAGACCCAGAACCTGATCCTCCAGGGTTTTAGCTTCTTTTAAATCTTTGGAAATTATAGTTTTGCGGGTTAAGTTTTTAACAATCACTTTAGGAGATTATACTGGAATTATTTGATAATGCCTACTGGATTTGATATAATATAGGCCTATGCCAGTTGAACAAACAACAGAATTGAGCTTTTATTTATTACCCCAAACTTCTATTCCCGAGGTTAATGGTCGATTACCTGAACTTGGATTTAAGGCCTTATGGTACGATGGACCATGGATTCTGGAAGCTGGTGACCCAGAAATTGGTGATGAAGCTATTATCAACTACTTCGCCTGGAGAGACAGACCCTTTTTTATAAAAGATCCACGCTACGGAGAGGCCTTATTGCCTACCCGGTTTCGAGTAGATATAAACACTTTTGGAAGAGTAATACAGCCGTCTGATGCAGAAGATTACAAGAAAAAACTTGTTAAAAGATTCGAGAATTTATTTGATGTAATTGCTACACCTTCCCTTCCATCTCCTGAAGAGCTTTAACTCTAACCTCAATTGGTGGATGGGTATTAAAGAGATTAGCCATGAAATTAGCAGCGCTCTGACCCTTAAACGGATTTACAATATAAAGATGCGCAGTTCCACGATTAGCTACTTCCAAAGGCTCACTATCCGCAGAAATTTTCTGCAAAGCCGAGATTAAACCTTCCGGATATCTGGTTAATAACACTCCGGAGGCATCTGCCAGGAGTTCACGTCTGCGCGAAACTGCCAGTTGAATTAAAGTGGCTACAATCGGAGCTAAAATAGCAGCCACAATTGCCAATATCATCAGAATTTGTCCACCATTTCTTTCTTCCCGGTCTCTACCACCAAACCACATGCTTCGCATAAAAAAGTCAGATAGCAAAGCAATAGTCCCTACTAAAACAGATACCACCGCCATCAAAAGTGTGTCTCTGTTTCCAACATGGGACAACTCATGAGCAGCCACCCCTTCCAGCTCCTGTTTATTAAGCTTTTCCAGAATTCCACTGGTAAAGGCAATTGAGGCGTGTTTTGGATCTCTACCGGTAGCAAAAGCATTGGGAGCAGAATCATCAATAATATAAATTTTAGGAGTTGGTAAACCCCCGGCGATACCTAAATTTTCTACGATTCTATACAATTCCTTGTTATCTTTTTCGGAAATTTGTTTGGCCTGTGAAACACCCAGGACAATTTTGTCAGACCAGAAATAGGACACAAAATTCATGATACCGGTAAAAATCAGGGCATAACCAAGAATACCTAAAGAGCCTACTTCACCATAACCAAATCCGCGGGCAATAACGTAGACCACTCCCACCGTGAAGATGCTAAACAGAAACATAATAACCCAAGTCTTAAAAATATTTGCTGAAACCTGATCCCAGGCGGTTTTAACAGAAGCCATATGAACCTATTTTACCACTATTTTCTCTCAAACCAAAGCGGAGCTTTGCTACCGGATGTACCGGAATAGTTAAATAAAATCTCCTCATCCTTTTTAATATCTTTAATTGCCGTAAAAGTTATAATCTGAGCCTGTTTTGATATTTGGTATTTGGAATTGGGATTTTTGGAGTGGTTGTATAACGAGCCATAGCCTAAGGCTAAAACCACATAGTCATCCATCCAGAAATAATATTCAAACAGCAGATTCCATTTAGTATCAATGAAATCCTCAAACTGCAGAATCAGAATTGGAGCTATCTCGATAACTTCACCTTTATCGATATCAAGTGCTGCAAAAACTCCTCTTCCAGGAACTTTGGATTTCGCTATGTAGATTTTTTTAGAAGGGGAAATCAAAATTTTACTTGGATGTCTTTTTTCTCTTCATCAGAGGCTTGGAAGAAGGCTTCTTTTTGGAAACCAAACCATTGCCCAATCATGGCAGAAGGGAATTGCTCTAAGGAATTATTTAAATCCAACACGTTTGTATTATAAAACTGCCGGGAAGCAGCTACTTTAGTTTCTGTATCAGATAACTCATCCTGCAAAGCCTTAAAATTATCCGAGGCTTTTAAATCAGGATAAGCCTCAGCCACTGCAAATAAAGATTTCAAAGCTCCTGTGAGTTGATCATTAGCCTTAGCTTTATCTGCTAAACTACCAGCTCCCATTAAAGCGCTTCTGGCTTTGGTAACATTTTCAAAAACAGATTTCTCATGTTTGGCGTAGCCCTTAACTGTCTCAACTAAATTAGGGATTAAAGAAGAACGCCTTTTCAGCTGTACATCAATCTCTGACCAAGCTTCTCTAACCCGGTTACGCAGAGTAACCAGTCCATTGAAAGTCATAAGCAACCAGCCACCAATTAAAACTACTAAACCAATTACAATATACAGTGGATTCATTGATTACAGTCTAAACCATTTGGCAAATTCTGTCCAGTTCCAACTGTTAACAATATCTTTTTTCTCTGCCCAGCCACGCCTGGCTACTGAAACTCCATATGGCATATTATCCATTTGAGAAGCCGCATGAGCATCAGTATTAATCACAAATCTTACTTCGTAAGACAAAGCCATCCTGACCAGATCATCACGCAAGTCCAACCGGTTGGGAAAACTGTTTATTTCCAGCAATTTATTATTTTTGGCTGCCACTTTAAATACTGCTTCCCAATCTGCTTCTGAGGAGGGACGGTCATTTAATAAGCGGTTAGTCGGATGGGAAATAATATCCACATGCGGATTTGATAAGGCAGAAAGTAATCTTTTAGTAATGACACCTTTACCTCCGCGGTGGCCGGAATGAATGCCGGCAATACAATAGTCTAAAGTTTCGAGAGCCTGATCAGGCACACTCAAGCTTCCGTCAGGAAGTATGTCTATTTCGAGTCCATTAAGTACTCGAATACTATTTGTTTTCTTTTTTATCTCCTGAATACTTTTTGTCCTCTTTTCTACTGCAGCCACGATTGCATCTTTTGACATTGCTCCATGCCCTGGTGGATGATCTGATATACCAATAAATTCATATCCCAGCTGTTTAGCTTTTTTCATCATCCCTTCAATGGTATCAACTCCCAGCCCGTGAGAAGGATTTGGAAAAGGAAAATTAGAATGAGTATGCAAATCCCCCTTAATGTCTTTTAACTCTACCAAATTTGGCAGTTTACCAGCTAAGCCAGCCTCAATTTCTCCATTATCTTCTCTAATTTCCGGCGGCGGGGTATCCATTCCTAGTAATTTGTAAAACTCCTCTTCTGTTTTTGTCTCCACCATCTTTCCCTTAATTCTTGATTCATGATTCTTAATTCTGGTTACACCGTATTCGGACAACGACAATCCTTTTTCCTGCGCCAAAGTCCGCAGATGAATATTATGATTCTTGCTGCCTGTAAAATGCTGCAACAGCGCTCCATAGCTGTCCGGGTTCCCCACTAATAAATCAACCTGTAATCCGGAGTCCAAAACAATGGTAGCCTTAGCCTCCCCTTGATCAACGACCCGGGAAATTCTCGGCATTTTGGTAAAATACTCAATCACTTTGGCTGGATTTTTGGAAGAAACGGAAAAATCCAAATCCCCAATCGTGGCTACCTGCCGCCTGAGAGAACCTAAAGGATCAGTCTGCAAAACCTCCGGGCTTTTCTTTAAATACTGCAGGATTCGATCGGCTTGAGCGCTGGCATAAGGCAGGAGCATCCGGTTACTAACCTCTGCCAACTCTTCCATTCCCAGTAAGATCTTTTCCCCGATTTTGGCGGAAAAACCTTTGTTTACTAAATCCTCGTTTTGCAACTTCTTTTTTAAGTCATCCAGGCTGGTTACGCCTAATTTTGCCAATTCCTGAGCGGTTTTGGGGCCAACACCCGGAATATCTAAAAGCTCAAATAAAACTTTAGGTATTCCCTTTTTTACAGATTCAAAATGAGCTACTTTTCCGGTTCTAAATAACTCCTCCAAATAACCCCTTAAACTTTTGCCTAAACCTGGAATTTGATCTAACTGACCTTCTTCCCAGAGGTTTTTTATTTCCGAAGTGGAATGTTCAATCGAATCAGCCGCATTCTTATAGGCACGAATTTCAAAAACATTGCCTTTTTTGGTAATAGTGTAAGCTGCAGCAACTTCCCTAAAGAGTTTAGCTATCTGTTGATTAGAAAACTGCATAATGCTAATATAACACAGCCTGGGCTCGTAGTGTAACGGTTCTGCACGACTCCTTGTCAAGGAGTAAGCAGCGGGTTCAACTCCCGTCGAGCCCGCAAGTTTATTTTATATTGCTGTAACAATGTAAACTCTTTCCTAGATTTGTTATAATTTTTGGAGTATAATAATCTTCATGAAACAAAAAGTACTACAATATGATGCTGTTTTTGAAAAAGAAGCAGATGGAGGATATTCGGTTTGGATTCCTGATCTTCCAGGTTGTGCTTCTCAGGGAGATAGCTTAGAAGAAGCGATGGGGAACATTAAAGAGGCTATAGAACTTTATTTAGAAGATGCAGAAAACGATAAAATAGATGAGGGTAAAGTCCATAAAGATAGATTTATTGTTCCTGTCCAGGTCTCAACTCCATAAATGTCAAATGTTCCTCAAGTTAGTGGTAAAGAAGTAATTCAAGCTTTAGGGAAAGTCGGTTTTGAAGTCTCGAGACAGAAAGGTAGTCATATTAGGCTCGTAAGAGTTCAGAGTGGAGTAAAACAATTAGTAACTGTTCCCAACCACAAAATTATTCGAAAAGGAACATTACTAAATGGTATTTTAAAAGCTGTTAACTTGTCTCTTGATGATTTTAAAAAGCTGCTATAATCCCTAATTGCTTCAAAGTTTTGTACTGGTATATTAAACTCCTGTAGATGTGTTCTAGATTTTCACCCCCGAGCCCGCCACAATATTCCCCTCTTGACAATTAAATTAAATTGTTCTAAAAAGGAAAAAGTTATTTCTCTGCCCGCGAAAAATGGCTACCAGAGGAAGACCAGCTAAATCAAAAGTAGATAGTACTCCTAAGTTTTTGGATAAAATTTCCAGAGAAACCGAGTCCAACCAGTCCCGGCTCAGCATGGTATTAGGGGGTTTAATTGTGTTAGTAGTCGGCGTACTGATCTTTAATTACTTTAACAAACCCAAGTCTGATTTAGGCCCTGCTTCACAAACTACCGCTACTCAATCTGATGTCACCCCTGATCAGCTTCCCGGTAAATATACAGTTAAAGAAGGTGATACTCTTTTTAATATTGCCAATTCTTATTACAAAGACGGCTATCAATATACCGAGATTGCCAAGGCTAATAATCTGCCAAACCCTGACAATATCGAAAAAGGCCAGGTGTTGGATATTCCTAAATTAGATTCCTCAACTACCATGCAGGTTGCTCCTTCTTCTTCGCCTTCCAGTTTGCCGCAAGCTGCTATGGCAGATAACGGCACCGGTGGCGGTAATACCACTATCTGGGGCCCCAGGATTGACGGAGACAGCTATACTGTCACCGACGGAGACTGGCTTTCTACCATTGCCGGCCGGGCTTATGGTGATGTTTATAGTTTCCAAAAAATTGCTGATGCTAACAATATCACAAATCCTAACCTGATTGAACCGGGAATGGTTCTTAAAATACCCCGCTAACTAGCTCTTTACAACTTTTAAATTCTGTTAGAATATTATTATCGTGGCAACTTTGTTAAAACAAAACCGGATTGTTGTTTTAATCCTGACTGCTCTGGTTTTTATTACTTATGTAAATTCTTTAAATAACGACTTTTTGTCTGATGATCTGGCGGAGATTGTCCAAAATCCCTACGTGGGCAATTTATGGTATGCCATTTCCGCCCACCCTACCGGATTTATAAGGCCGCTGATTTATTGGCTCTGTTATCACCTGACCGGTTTAACCCCCTTTCTTTTCCGACTGACTAATGTTTTGTTTCATTTAGGCTCTACTATTTTAATATTTTTTATCTTAAAACAAATTCATCAGTCTAAAAAAGTGGCTTTTTTGGTGGCCTCTTTGTTTGCCGTACATCCGGCTATAGGAGAAGCCGTGGTTTGGGTTTCCGGAGGCATGTATGCCCAATATACCTTCTTTTTCCTTATGTCTTTTTGGTTTTATATCCGCTCAGCTGAAAAAAAGCTTTTCTATCTTCTATCCTCTATTTTCTACCTTCTATCTTTCATGTCTCATCCGGTAATGCCGGTGGCCTTATGGCTGATCTTTCCTCTATACGAACTGGTTTATGGAAATTTGAGGAAAGACTGGCTCAAAGCTTTGCCGTTTCTTGTGCTTGCCATTGTGTACGTTGTGGTAAATTTTGCGGCTTTGCCGGAAAGAGAAACTACTTTACATTCAGTCCATTATCAGGACAAGGGCATTGACAATGTTTTTGTGCTGGTGCCGATTGCGGTTAGCTCTTATTTGCAACTGCTGGTTTTCCCTAAAGATTTGACTCTTTATCATTCTGAGCTGGCTTTTGGATCCATTGGCTATACCATTATTATTGCGGTCTGTCTGATATTTTTAGGTCTATTAGTCCTGGCCTTTAAAAAGAACAAGCCGATTTTTTTCTAGCTGGCATTCTTCTGGCTGGCTCTGGCTCCGACTTTAACCCCTTTTAGGCTTAATTGGATTGTGGCTGAGAGGTATCTTTATCTGCCTTGCATCGTGCTGTTAGCTGCTTTAGCATTAGCTTTGGATAAATTAGTAAAAAAAGAAAAATTGGTTTTCGGTAGTGGAATGATGGCTGTTGTAGGCACAACTGCATTTCTCGGTGGCCATTTGTATTTTGAAACACAACTCCGACCTGCGCTTGAACAGGCAGAAGCTGAAGCTGAACAAAAATCACCTCATGTAGACCCAAGTATCTTACAAGCTAGTCTTGACGTAAGAGATGACTACTTCAAATTATTACAGAAGGAAGCTAGGGTTTACCAAACTACAAGTATTCGGGGCTCATTAAATTTCAAAGCCTATCCTGAAGTTATCGCTGCGGCTTCTTCCGACCAGAAGCTAATAGATGCCCTCTCTACTATTGAAAAACAAAGTAAACACCTGTCAACTCTAGATGAGATAAAAAGTAATGACCGCTTAGATATTCGCGAAGCAGCAGCTGATAATGCAATTGTTGGTGGCGGCTTAATAGCATTCGTGGGAATGGTCATGGTATTTACGGGTGAAGGGGTCAGAGGTTTTGATCATTTTGTTGCCAGGAGAGATCCCAGACCACCTCATTCTCACAGCGCCTTCGGTCCATTATAGAGGAACATTGCTATCAGGTTTACTTGAGCCGAAGATGGGAATCGAGCCCATGATGGTACTTTACGAAAGTACTGTTTTACCACTAAACTACTTCGGCGCAATCTTATTTTACTCCGAAGGAAGCTTTCTTACTAATTTAGTAATAACTGGACTAAATTCCCCAACAATCCCCAAATAAGCAGCAGTTTCTGTCGCAGCTTTGATTGCCTCCAATATTAGTTTCGCCTCATCTTCACTCGGCTTCCTTTCACTCACCGTGGTTAAATCAGGTATTCCCTCTGTTACTTCACCTGTGATTGAACGGATAATAATACTATTTGGCTTAATTTCTCCAGTCATAATACAAATTATACCCTAATATTTCCTGATCTGCTAAAATATACCTATGAATCTAACTAAACAGCATTGCGTTCCTTGTGAAGGCGGTACCAAACCTTTTTCCAAAAAAGAAGCTAATGAATATTTAAAAGCAGTAACGGACTGGGAACTACTTTCAGATAAACCGACGAAAATTGAGCGCAAATTTACTTTCAAAAACTTTAAAGAGGCTCTAAGCTTTATCAATAAAGTGGGCGTCTTGGCCGAATCCGAAGGCCATCATCCGGATATTTTCCTTCATAATTACAAAAAAGTAGATATTACTTTGTATACTCATTCCATTGGTGGATTATCAGTTAACGATTTCATCATGGCCGCCAAAATTAACCAATTGGTTTAGAGAGAGTTAACCAAAAGCTTTCCTTGGTTTATAGTGACGCCTGGAAGATGGGTTGCGGGCAATCTGTGGTTGAGTATGATCAAATACTCTTGCTTCATCCTCATTTTCTTTTTCAAGATATGTACTGGCGTCCATACCAAAAGTTCCTTTTTCCTGATGTGTCCACTCACTGTAAGTCAGTTTTCTTTCTATTTTTAGATTAGCTTCCAAAACCACCCACCTCGGATCCTTTTCTACCATCTGCAGATGATATTTTATCCGCTCACTACTGTCAATATTTTAATTTACTAACCCCAGGGGTTGATTAGCTTCCAACCCCAGGATTTTATGTTTTTTTGAGCAGCTGAAGGGATTCGGACCCTCGGTCTCCTCCTTGGGAAGGAGGCATGTTACCACTACACCACAGCTGCCCTGGTTAATTATTTTATCAGAAGCTATAATAGAAACACAGTATGTCATATCACGCTCGCTCTACCAGAAGGATGTATCGCAAGTCCCGCTATAATTTCCTGGCCACAATCATTATTATTTTGGTGCTTTTGTTTGTAACACTGAATTGGATTTTACCTGGTTTAATTAACGGAGTAGGTTTTGTAAAAAGTTTTGGTCAAAAACCTCAGCATAAACCAGTTTCAGCTGCGGAAAATCCCTCACTGGCTCCCCCGGTTTTAAGTATTCCCTTTGAAGCTACCAATACTGCCCAAATTAATATTTCCGGATATGCCACTGCTGATTCCAAGGTTAACTTATATCTGGATGATGCTGTTAAGGATTCTGTGAAAGCCTCAGATGACGGCTCGTTTAATTTTAGTAATGTATCTTTAAGTTTAGGAACTAATAATATTTATGCCAAATCAGTTGATGATAAGGGAAAAGAAAGCCTTGCCTCAAAACTTTTAACAGTAGTTTATGATAATGAAAAACCTCATTTAACCATAGATTCACCGGAAGACAATAAAAAAATTCAGGGAGGGGATAAAAAAGTTCAGGTCTCCGGAAAAACCGACCCGGGAGCGGAAGTAATGGTTAATAACAGTCAGGTTATTTTAGGATCTGATGGCAAATTCTCCACCAATTTGGATATTAATGAAGGTGATAATACTGTTGATATCAAAGCCATTGACACCGCCACTAATTCTACAGAGATCCAGCGCAAGGTGACTTTTCAGCCCTGAAAAGTCATCCTGAGCGACCGGAGGGAGTCGAAGGATCTATTTGTCAACTTACCCAGTATCCGTTAATAAACAAGATGGCAAAAGCTGAAAGCAGCATTAGAGAAATCATTTGATAGAAAAAAATAATCCGGTCATTTTTAACCCTGGCCAGTAAAATAAAAATCGGGAAAACCGGCAGTAGAAACCGGGGCAATGAAGAAAGAGTGCTGGTAAAAAGAGGCAGCGCCAAAGATCCCAAAGCAAAAATACTTAAAACCACCGGCAAAAAACGAAAACTGCGGATGGCAAAACCCAATCCGAAAATGGCAAATAACAAATCCAAAAGTACATTAAAATCAATTTTCAAAAATCCCACACTGGTTAAACTTTTGATACTATCCCAAAAACTAAGTCCGGGAATAGCTAAACCTCTTTGCCAATGGCCTTCAGCTGTAAAAAAATAAACCGGATCGCCTGTTTGATGAAATAAATAAATGCAGTACAGGAGTAATCCAACCGGCGACAAAAACACTATCCAGTTTTTACGATTAACTCCGGTTATTAAAACATCAATAATCAAAGTCACAATTAAGGCTGCTCCCACCAGCCGGGTACTGGATGCTAAAGCCGCAAATAAACTAGCCCAAAAAAATCTGCGGCCGTTTAAAAAATAAATGGTCAGTACGCAAAGCAGAAAAAATAACCCTTCGGAATAAGCAGTTAAAAAATAAAAAGAGGTGGGGAAAAACAACAGGGCTACAATAGAGCGGTCAGCAGTTTTCCGGTCAAATATCTGAATAATTAATCGGTACAGAAAATGCAGCGCCAGAAAAAATGATCCAACACTGATTAAAATAGCTGACAGTAAAGAATTATTAGTCAGACTACTTAAAGCTTTAATTAGCAGCGGGTATAGCGGGAAAAAAGCATACTGGAATTTTTCCGTATATCCAGTCTTGGCAATTCCTAAGAAATGTCCGCCGTCCCAATTCCCTAAATTAGTAAAAAAATCGCTGGAAAATTTCCCTGAATGAGGAAACTGAACAAATCCATAATAAAAAATAATCAGGATTGTTAACAACCAAATGCAGAAAATAACCGTGATATTAGAGTATAATTTCATAATGCAATGCAAAGACTATTATTTTGGATTTTAACATTATCTATTATCGCTGGCCAGCTGATTAAAATTCCCCTTGGTTCCGGTGGTTTGTCCTTGCTTGATTTAACCATTATAATTGCATGTCTTACCGGTCTTTATCAAATTAAATTTAAACTTAAAAATCCGCCGATTTTTCTTAAAGCCGCTGGTGTTTTTGTTTTTATCGGCACTGTATCTCTTTTTTTTAGTCCGCTGCATTTAACTGCCGCCCAGATGTTAAGCTCTTTTTTTTACACTATCCGTTTTTCTCTCTACATTCTGTTTGGCTGGCTGCTTTCATCCGGGGCTTTTCCTTATTTAAGAAATAATATTGGAAAAGTGCTGATTAACAGCGGAGTTGGTCTGGCAATTTTGGGTTTATTACAATTTATCTTTTTGCCTGACCTTCGATTCTTAACGCCATTCGGCTGGGATCCGCATTATTTCCGGACTGTTTCCACTTTTCTGGATCCTAATTTTGCCGGAGCCTATTTTGTATTAACTCTATTGTTGCTTAGAACGCGCCAAAAATGGATGCTAGTGATATTCTTAGCCCTTCTTACCACTTTTTCCCGTTCCAGTTATTTGATGTTTTTAATTTCCGGCTCCACCCTGGCTTTTCTTGAAAAATCAAAAACTCTTTTTTTAAAAATCTTAATTGCTTTTATAATTCTGATGGCCGGGTTTTGGGTTTATACTCAACTGATTAGCAAACCCCACAATATTGACCGTGACCAATCCGCTTCCTACCGGCTGGATACCTGGCAGCAGGGTTTTAACTTATTTCAAAAATCTCCTTTTTTAGGAATTGGCTACAATGCTTACCGCTTTGGAATTGAAAAGTACCAACTGGGGCCGGAGCAGTTTATTCAAAGCCATGGCAGCTCTTCCAATGATTCTTCTCTTTTATTTGTACTAACTACTACCGGAATTGTCGGACTAATCAGCTATCTATACTTTCTTTTTTGCCTGGTAAAGTCCGACTGGAAAAATAATTTGATTATCACTTCGGCAATTGCCGGACTGCTGATCCACTCTTTTTTTGCTGACAGCCTGTTTTATCCACCAATTTTAGCCTGGATTATACTTATCAGCGCAACCCCCAAAAAGTAATTGGCTTATCCATTAAAAACTTCTCCAGATATTCATTGCTGACTGTTCTGCTGTTTTGTATGTTCCACCTATCTATCAGTAACCGTGGTAAATTGATTGTCAGCCATAGTAAAGTTCCCACCGGGGGCCAGAAAAAGCCGTTTTTTAGCTGATAAAAAACAGTGTTGTAATAAACCAGAATTATTTTAAGCCAGCGCCATTTTTTAAATAAAATCCCGGCGGGAAAATCTTTAATAATCGTTGCCATCATGTTGCGAAATTGCCAGTATTCAATATGTTGAGGCAGTTTTTTGGCAGTGGCTTTATGTTTATGGAAAACTTTGGCTTTTGGACAATATATCGACTGATACCCTTGCAGCTGGGCCCGGAATGCAAAATCCACTTCTTCAGAATACATAAAATAGCTTTCATCAAACATTCCCAATTTTATAAACTCTTGCCGTTTAAACAGTGAGGCTCCACCAGTGGCACCGAAAATATAATTTTCTTTTTCATATTGGCCTGCATCTTTTTCACTGTAACCAATAGACCGGGCTTGTCCTACTTCATTAATTTGTATTCCTACTCCGTCAATTATTTTTCTATTGTAAAAATTTAACAGTTTGGGATTAACCGAAACTACTTCCGGATGTTTATCTGCGCATTCCACTAATTCCTTAAGCCAGTTTTTAGAAACCTGGGTATCATTATTTAAAAAAACTACATATTTAGCCTTGGAACACTCAACTCCCTGGTTAATAGCTCTTGCAAATCCAATGTTCTTTGTATTTTCTATTATCTTTACCCCGTGTACCATCTCGGCTGTACCATCTGTTGACCCGTTATCCACCACAATTATTTCAAAGTCCTTAAAAGTCTGCTCCTCCAAAGACTTAAGACAATCAGCCAGTAAATCCTTACCATTCCAGCTGGGAATAATAACTGAAGCTTTAATATTCATAAATTTCAGAATTCTTGATGTGGGAAATGTGAAATGGGATATTGAAGTGAGATTTTTTGATGTTTTGATTAATCAAGAATTCAATAATTCAAGACATCAAATATTCAAGTACCCACTTCCCACCTCTCACTTCAAAACATCAGTTCTTAAATATCTTTCTCATAATTAATCCGTAAAACACTACAAATGATAATACATCCGAGGCCACAGTAACCCAGGCTGCAGCCAAAAATCCAAATTGTGGGATTAAAATAAGGTTAAGAATAATATTAAAAGCCACAGTAAAAACTGAATAAAAGATCACCTGTTTTAAATATTTATCAGTAGACAGTAACACCTGCACCCCCGGGGTGGCCATGAATATAAACGGCAAAGACCAGGCTAATATTTTAATCGCTTGAGTGGCCGGTAAATATTGTGGCAGAAAAAAACTGAATACTGCCGGCAGGATAAAAATATAGCCTAACAATGCTCCAACTCCCAAAATAGCCATTAACCTAAGACTTTTAAAATAAAGACTTCTCATGTCGGCTAAGCTACTATCATGCAGTTTAGCTAAACTGGGAAAAAGAGCCGAGGCAAATGCTCCGGGCACAAAAATAATCGCTTCTAAAAAACGGTAGGAAATTCCATACAACCCGGTTTCGTAACTGCCACGCAAATATGAAAGAATGATTGCATCAATTCTAAAGTACAGTAGACCTAAAATTCCCAGGATTCCATAGGGCAAGGAGCCTTTTAAAGCTTTTTTAAGCATACCCAGGCTGACATTGGTTAAAGATAGGACCCTGCGTTTCTGTAGGAACAGAAACAAAACCAGTGCCAAAACCAGTTGTCCAAAAATCAGGGCAGAGATGACACCGGTTGCCCCAAACCCCACAATTACCAGATAAATTCCGGCCAAAACCATAAACATACTGGAGATAAACATACTGATAGCAGAAAATTTAAAGCCCTGGGTTGCCATAAAGATTCCGTCAAAAGTTAAAGCCACTGATTGAGGCAAAATCGCCAGTACTGCCAAAAGCGTAAGATATACCCGGACTTCATCCGGATCCAGCAAATAGAGAAATAGGGCAAACAAGCCAAAAGTAATGGAGGTTAAAGTTAGCCTTAACATTAAAACATTACAGGTTAACTCTGATATTTTTAACTTATCCCGGGATATTTCCCGAATTAAAAACCGGTTAAAGCCTAAATCAGCAATAGAGGAGACAATGGAAAAATAGGCTAAAGCCACTGTAAATAAACCAAAATCAGCTACTCCTAAATTTCTGGCCAGAAAAATAGTATAAAAAAAACCGATTATTTTGGTTAAAATTTGCGCAGACACTAACCACGAAGCCTGCTTTAAAATTGTTCTCACTAATCTATTTTAACAAATTCCTGGAATTTTTATTTTGAAGTCTTTTTCGGTGATTTTCTGGGGATATGACTGATTTCTGAAGTCTTTTTTCCAATTGCTTTCTGGCCACCCCTGCCACTTCCCCGCCTTTTCTGGCTACTTTCCGGTTTTGCGGAAATGTCTCCGGCTTTTCTTTCTCAGAGATTGCCGTAGTTGATGCTTCAGCCAGCATATTAAGAACCAACTCCAGGTTAGTCATATTATCTCTTAAGTTTTCTTTTTTAAGATCTTTTAACTTTTTGTAATCCTTTGTTTTTATTCCTGCCCAGGCCAAAGATATATCATCTGTTAAGATAGCAAATTCGTCGGCACTATTAATTCCCCGTTCATTCCATTCATTGGTTAAATCTTTTCTGATTTCAATGCTTTTGAGTCGTAAATCAACCCAACTTTTGGAATAACCCAGTTTCAAATAAGCTGCCATGGCCCGCTGAATAGTTTTCTCCGGATCTGCTGATTCTTCTACCCGCTCATAACCAACTCTTGCCAGCCAAAGCTTAAATGGTTCAGCATTAGGGGAAGGGATCGATTGGATAAGCCTAAACATTGTTTCCGTATCAGCAACATCAGTTAGGCGCATTTTTCCATCCGCAGCAAGCATTTTCAAAGCGTGACATTTTGTCACGGTTTCATTTCCACCTTCTTTTTTTAATCTTTCTTTGAGCTTTCGCCAATAGGCCAGGTGGTCTCTGCTGTTACTAAGTATAGCTACAACATCCACGACCGAAAAATACCATTTCTCTTTTTTCTCGTCCCAATGGCGGCGGATTGTTTTACCCTGAAATAAAGCCACTTTATCCATATAATTCACTGTAAACCAAATAATACCCAAATGTCAATGAGGGTGTGGACTCGAGAGGGGTCGAACCTCTGACCTTCTCGATGTGAACGAGACGCGCTACCGCTGCGCTACGAGTCCAGGCAAGATTCATTCTAGCATCCCCACACTTGCATCTCAACTTCAATCTCTGAGATAATAGTTTACTGTGGATCCCAATACCTATTATGATTCTCCCCCATCCAAGGGCTTTTTTGATAATTTAGGTTCTCAGCTGATTGATTTTATTCAAACACTGGTTGTTTTTGGAGCTATTTTTGCTCTGATTTATATTTTTGTGGCCCAATTCCACAAAGTTTCCGGCCAATCCATGTTTCCTACCATCCATGACGGGGATTTTTTAATCACGGAAAAAATCAGCTATCGTTTGGGGCAGCCAAAACGCGGCCAAATCGTAGTTTTAAAAGACCCCCGCGATGAGTCCCAGGATTTTATTAAAAGAATTATTGCCCTTCCCGGTGATAAACTCAAAATTGACCACGGAAAATTTTTTCTAAACGGCGGAGTATTAAATGAACCATACTTGCCCACAGGTGTTCAGATTCACGGGGAAGGTTTTCTTAGAGATGGGGATGAAATTACTTTAAATCCTAACCAGTATTTTGTAGCCGGAGACAACCGCGAAAATTCCTCTGACTCCCGGGATTTTGGACCAATTGGCAAAGAAAAACTAATTGGCAGAGCCTTTTTTAGGTACTGGCCGCCTCAATCAATTGGATTGCTGACCAAAAAATGACCCACTATTGCTTCACGGATTCCTTCTAAAATCGGGGTAGTTTGATCCGGATTTCCTTCAATGGTCAATTCTATTTTTGCTTTTTGTCCGGTTTGCATTAACTTAACTACGGTTTTCTCCGCTCTTTTGGAAATTGCATCAGTTAAATCACTTTGAACTTTATCCAGCTCATCCGACATAATATGCATGGTTTCAGTAACCGCAGTTTTTTTAGGCCCCATGCCTATTTTAGACCTCATTCTTCTGACTAATTCCTCCGTACCCCGGACAGATAAATTCCTTTTTAACACTTCTTTATAAGCTTCAATAATTAAATGCGGATCTTCCAAAGCAGTCAGGGCTCTGGCATGACCCTCGGTGGTAGCCCCGGACATTAAGGCATCTTTTAAAGCATCCGGCAGAGTTAATAATCTGATGGTGTTCGAAATATAGGAAGGACTTTTGGAAACTCTTTGAGAAATCTCAGCATTGGTTAAACTAAAATCTTCCATTAGTTTCGTATAAGCTTGCGCCCGCTCCAGCGGATTTAAGTCAATTCTTTGGACGTTTTCGACAATGGCCATTTCCAGCATCCCCTGGGGAGTGGTTTCCCGGATAATCACCGGCACTTTTAGTAATTGGACCACTTTGGAAGCTCTCCACCTACGTTCACCGGCAATAATTTGATATCCGGCGGGAGTTTTAGCTACCACTATTGGTTCAAGTATGCCATGGGCTCTGATAGATTCTGCCAACTCTGACAAAGATTCCGGGGTAATTAAGCCTCTGGGCTGAAGCGGATTTGGCTGTAACATATCTGTTTCCAGCTCATAAATTTGTTCGTCCATTTTTTTAATTTTAAATTTTTAAATAACATTAACTATGTTTTTGCTCAATTTTTTCTTAAATTCTACTTTACCAGTAGTCACTGCAAAAATAGTATAATCATTTCCCTGTTTGGTACCACTGCCGGCATTGAACTTGTTACCTTTTTGCCTGACTATTATATTTCCGGAAATTACTTTTTCCCCACCATATTTCTTTACGCCTAAGCGCTTGGAAATTGAATCTCTGTTTTTCTTAACTGTACCGCCGCCTTTTTTATGTGCCATAGTTTGCTAGTTTATACTTTGTGAAAATAGCTGTCAACCCTGCTTTTTCACAGGACTGGTGATAATTTTGGTTAACTTTGCGCGATGACCTTTAAGTTTTCTAAAATTAGCTTTGGCATGGAACTTAAACACCCTGATCTTTGGACCCCTGGTCTGCTCCACCACATCAAAGTTAATTTCATCTTTCAGATAAGGCTTTCCCAGCTTCAGTCTTCCATTTTCCATAAGCAATAGCACATTAGCTACCGGCTTTTCTTCACCCTTTAAAGTAACCTCAAACGGTTGATTAGGTAAAACTTTTATTTGTTTTCCGGCTATTTCACAAACTGCAAAATCAAACATGGGGTTGATTTTATCTTACTTTAGCGCTCTTTGCAACAGATGCCAAAAGCCCCAGTGCTATAAAAGTAGCAATCAAAGAACTTCCACCATAAGAAATCAGAGGCAAGGTAATCCCGGTAATCGGTAAAATCCCAATATTCATGCCTATATTAACAAAGATTTGGCAAATCAGCATGGAAAAAATACCGATAACCAGTAAAAAGTCAAAGTTATCGGAAACGCGGCTGGCGATTTTCAAACAAAAGGTCAAAAGAAATAAATAAATGGCCAGAATAATCAAAGCCCCGGTAAATCCGATCTCTTCCACAGTTGAGGCAAAAATAAAATCTGTTCTGTATTCCGGTAAAAACTGTAGTCTTGATTGGGTTCCCCGTCCCAGGCCTCGTCCAAAAAGTTGCCCGGATCCCACGGCAATAGTTGACTGAATTTGATTATAGCCACCACCCAAAGGGTCTGACTGCGGCGCAAAAAAACCGGTAATCCTTTCTCTTTGATATTGACGCAAAAAAAACCATCCTGAAGGAATTATTAAAGACGCAATCAGTATTAAAATAGCAATTTTTTTAAAGTGCGCGCGGGAGGCAAACAACATTCCCAGCCAAATTGCCATCAAAGTTAAGGATGAACCCAAATCCGGTTGTTTAAATATTAAAAGCACTATAGGAGAAATAATCAACAGACTTTTAAAAATATTGATCCAGGTGGGAGCTGCTTTGGCCCAAAAATAAGCCAGGGATAAAATTAAAACCGGTTTGGCAAATTCTGAAGGCTGAATATTAAAAAATCCCAATGGAATCCATCTAATTACTCCTCTGGTTTCAAAACCCCATATTAACACCACTGATAACAGTAAGATTATAAAAAAATAAAGAGGCTTGATAAATTTGGTTAAGGCTTGAATATCCAGCTGTGATAATCCTAAAAAAAAGACCAGGCCAAAAACAGTAAAAAGCATCTGCTGAAAGGCCAGCTCTTTAGAGGATGAGTAAATCACCAAAGTCCCGATTGAGATTAAAAAAATGCTGGAAAGAGCTATGGGTAAGTTAAGCGAGTTTAGAATCTTCATTGTCTTTTAATACCTGCAGGGTTTCACCTTTGGCAATAGAAACAGACGCTGTGCTTTTTAAAATTTGCTCCTCAAAATCCCTTGGCCAACTTGGAGCCAAAATTTTGGTCTTATCCGCCAAAGTAAAATTTAACTCTTTTCTTAACTGCTGAATTTGTCTGATTAAATCTCTGGCTTGACCCTCCTTAGCCAATTGAGGAGTAATATTTGTATCCAGATCTACTTTGAGCTCAGATGAGGATTTAGTATACTCAATAGCTTTTACATTTAATTCTTCAGCTAAAATTTGTTCAAAATCCTCATTTAATCTTTCTTTAACTTGATAAACTAATTTTGCTAAGGGCTGTCTTAACTTTATCGCTGCTTCCTTACGAAGGGCATGACCCTTCTCTGCTATCTCTCGAACCACTGCCATATTCTTAATTAAGCTCTCATCTAGCAGTGACTTATCGGGTGAGGGGTAATCAACCAGATGAACAGATTCTTCTGCGGTTAAATTGCGGTATATTTCCTCTGTAATAAACGGGATTAAGGGTGCAGCCAGTTTGGAAATGGTAACCAAAACTTGATACATAACTGGCAAACAAGTATTGCGATCTTTTTCCTCTGCCCCAGGCCCCACCCGGTCCCGGGACCTTCTGATATACCAGGTAGAAAAATCATTAACCACAAAATCCTCTATTGCTCTGGAAGCTGTTAGTGGATCAAACTTTAGTAATGCGCTGTCACATAGACTAATTAACTGATTAACTCTGGTCAAAATCCATTTATCCAATACAGATAAATCTTCGATGAAATATGATTTTTTATCCCAGGCTAAAGAAGCATAGTCGATAAAAAACTTATAAGTGTTCCAAAGAATCAAATAGAATCGTCTTTTAACATCAGCAGCAGTGTTATATCCAAAATTTAAGTTTACTTCTGGATTTTGGGTCAAACACATCCAGCGTATTATGTCAGCTCCTGCTTTATCAGCTCCCTCCACAAACTCAATAGAATTACCAGCTGATTTATGGAAAGGATGACCATTTTCATCAACCATAATTGCGTATCCATAAAGGTTATTAAAAGGATTAGTGTTTTTTAAAGCAGTACTCATAGCAATCATGGCGTAAAACCAATTTTTAAACTGGCCGGGAAATGATTCACTTACCAAATCTGCTGGGAACCAACCTTCGGGTAAAGTAGAATAGGGTACAATTCCGGCATCCAGCCAGGGATTCCCTACATCAGGAATCCTGACACTGATCTCTCCACACTTAGAGCACTTCACTTTTACCTGGTCTATCCAGGGACGATGAGGTGTGTGACCATCAAATTCATCCCAACCCATAGCTGATTTATCTTTTAGCTCCTGTTTCCCGCCTAAAACATCAAAATTACCACAGTGTTTACATTCCCAGATAGGCAATGCTAATCCCCAAAATCTTTTTTTGGAAATTAACCAGTCATGCATATTTTTTAGCCAGTCTAATTCACGGTCTTTGGCCCAACCAGGAATCCAGTTTATTTTTTTGGCTACTTCTACCATCTGTTCCCGGTAAGTTTTGCCACTACCATCCGGCTTATCCATAGAAATATACCATTCATCTACTACCCGCCAAACCAGCTCTGTTTTACATCTCCAACAAGTAGGATACCGATGTTTATACTTTTCAATTTTAAATACCCATTTATTTTCTTCACTCTCCAGATAATCCAAAATTACCCGGGGGTCTTTTTTAGCATTCTTTCCGGAAAATTCTCCCAAACCATCTAAATAATAAGCTCCTTCATCGATAATATCCACGGTTGGCAGATTAAGCTTTTGTCCTAATTTAAAATCTTCTACACCGGCTGAAACAGCCGTATGAACCAACCCAGTACCTTCTTCTAAGTTAATTGGCATTATTAATTCATCGGTGGCCACCACAGTATGAAAATCTACCGATTGTTCGGCTGCTTTTTTAACAGCCGGTAAATCATCAAAGGCCCATTGATATTTAAGCCCTACTAACTCCATACCTTTGACAGTTTTTATAACTTTTGCACTCTCGCCAAATATTTTTTTAACTAAATCTTTTAATAGCCATAACTTAGCTCCACCCTCTCCCTCTACTAATGAATAATCGAATTTTTCATCAACTGCCACAGCCACATTTCCCGGTAAAGTCCAGGGGGTGGTGGTCCAAACCAATAAATATTCTTTGTCTCTACCTTCTATGGAGAGTTTAAAATAAATTGATTCATGGGTTACTTCCTGATATCCGTCAGATTCAATTTCATGTTGTGAAATAGCAGTACCACATCGGGGACACCAGGGAACACTGTCATGACCTTTATAAAGCCAGCCTTTTTCATTAACTACCTGTAAAAAATTCCAAATGGCATAATTGTTTTCATCAGAAGAAGTGTGATAAGAATTGTCCCAATCCATAAAATAACCCAATCTTTTACTTTGCTCTGTTTGAATAGCAGAATATTTTTTGACTCTGTCTTTACAAAGATTAACGAATTTTTCAAGGGAAGCAAATTCATCCCCGGCTACTAAGTTTAAAATATCTTTTTTATTTTTTAATCCCAGTTCTTTTTCTACTTCTACCTCAACCCACAATCCTTGTTCATCAAAGCCATTTTGAAACCTCTGGGCAAAACCTTTCATATTATGAAATCTTTGCCAGACATCTTTTAATGTTCTGCCCCAGGCATGATGCACCCCCATCGGGTTATTGGCAGTAATGGGTCCATCTAAATAGGAAAATTTTTTATCTGCGGAGTTAAGATCTTTAGATCGCAAGCTCTGCTTATTTTTTTCTAAATATTTCTTCACTATTCCATCACGATACCAATATTCCAGCAATTCCCTTTCCATTGCCGGAAAATCCATTTGGGAAGATACGGGTTTAAATTTACGCATAGGGAAATTTTAACAGAAAACACTAAAAACCGGTAGGAGCGGAGATCATCAGTAATAGGATATTACACACACCAAGTGTGTCGTAGCTTGACACATACGGTTATTATTGGTTAATGTAGTAATTGTGCCCTACCGAACAACACCTCTGGTTAATGGAGAAATTTATCATATCTTTAATAGAAGCATTGCTCGTCAACCAATATTTCTCTCGGATACTTACTATCAGAGAGCCTCTGAGGTTCTATCTTATTACAACAACCTAAATCCTCCTGTTAGATACTCTTTCTTTTACAGGTTACCTTATTCAGTTAAGAATGAGATTATTGAGGGATTAAATAAAGAAAATCAAAAACTTGTGCAAATTCTTGCTTACTGTCTTATGCCTAATCATGTTCATTTCCTAATTAAAGAAATTACTGATAAAGGAATAACCACCTTCATGCGCAAGTTGCAAAACAGTTATGCAAAATATTTTAATACTAGGAATAATAGAAGCGGTTCTCTGTTCCAGTCAATGTTTAAGGCAGTGAGAGTATTGACTGACGAACAATTAATTCATGTTGCACGCTACATACACCTTAACCCGGTTACCGGATATATCCTAAAAAATATTGAAGAACTATCAACGTATCCTTGGTCCTCATATCGCATTTATGTAGGAAATCAAACCTCTGAGGTTGTAAACACAGATTTAGTTTTAAGTTTATTCTCTTCTAAAGAAAAGTTCATTGAATTTACCAAGGATCAGGTAGACTATCAAAGAGAGTTAGATAAAATTAAACATCTATTATTAGAATAACCCTTAGGTGTCTACCCAGCACACACCGGGTGTGTGTTATTACCTCACCCTAAGAATGAGTTGGTCCTAGTACTGGTATATTGAAATCCTGAAAAGTTAATTCTAAACAACGCTCAAGGTTAAATCCAACTTCTTTTTGAAATCTTATCTCGGAAAAACCATCTTCAATCCTACCAGGTCCTCCAGGTGGCTTAATTCCAGTTACTGCTTGTCCATGTACCCTAGCTATATAAACATCAAATAGTTCCGTCATCTGATTAAACCAAGGAGTGAATGGTAATCGGTAACCAGCTCTGTAAAATATCAGATTTTCTGGATCATCATCCGGTAAAGCAAACTGCAGATCGCTAGCCCACAAAGAAAAACGTCCACCGCTTTTTCTAAGATGTAACGATTTATCAGCTCTTGCAGAATCAACTAAAGTAACTAGTGATGTATGTGCGCTTGATAGAACAGGTCCTAATGCTTCCTTTACTTGATCATCTCTTATTTTTACATTATAAATTTTTCCAGACCGCTCTAATAATTGACGTATATATTCTTCAGTTGCTGGATTTTTGACTGACTCTGGCATGGCTAGCGGTTAGAGCGTAAAAACGCTGGGATTTCTAAATCTTCATCAGATTCATCTCTTGGTTTTTCTTCTTCCGGTTCATCTTGTGAAACTGTTTGAGGAACCGGTTCTTCTTCCATTGGCGGATTACCGGTAGAAAAACCGCTTGATTGCTGCTGACCTAAAGAACTAGATCCCATGCCGGTACCAATATATTCTCTTAGTCTCCTTCTGGTCTCATCAAAACCAGTAGCAATAACCGAGATTTTAATCTGATCCAGCTGATCCTCCTTAATGGTGGCTCCAAAGATAATATTGGCATCCGGATCTGCCGCTTGAGCAATAATCTGAGCCGCTTCATTGACTTCGTTCATAGACAGATCCGCTCCACCAACTATATTAAACAGAACTCCTTTGGCTCCTTCTATTGAAACTTCAAGCAGTGGCGAGGCAATAGCCATTCTGGCAGCTGCAGCAGCCCTATTTTCTCCTCCGGCCATACCAATACCCATTAAGGCTGATCCGGCATTAGACATAATGGTTTTAACATCGGCAAAATCAACATTAATCAGCCCCGGCATGGTAATTAAATCAGAAATCCCCTGTACTCCCTGACCTAAAACTGAATCAGCCAGCTTAAAAGCTTCCTGCAAGGTCATATTCTTTTCCACAGTCTCGAGAAGTCTTTGATTAGGAATAATAATCAAAGCATCCACCTTATCCTTTAATTTCTCTACCCCTTCTTCAGCTACCACCATTCTTCTGGTACCCTCAAAAGAAAAAGGCTTGGTCACAACCGCCACAGTCAAAGCGCCAATTTGTTTGGCTATTTGGGCTACCACCGGGATGGCACCGGTGCCGGTACCTCCACCCATGCCGGCTGTTAAAAAAATCATGTCCGCATCCTGCAGCACATCTTCCAGCTTTTGGGTGGATTCCTCTGCCGCCTGTTTTCCCACTTCCGGGTCCCCGCCTGAGCCTAAACCCTTGGTCAGGGTCTCACCAATTTGAACTTTAGTGGGAGACTGATTACTAAGAAGTGCTTGAGCATCGGTATTAACGGAAACAAACTCCACACCCTGAATTTGCTGCAAAGAAATCATCGAATTTAAGGAGTTTGATCCACCACCACCTAAACCTACAACTTTAATTTTGGCGAATCTTTGTACATCTGGTTTAATAAGCATAAATTTTACCTCCGTAAAATTTAAGTTTGTAAACTTGTTTACAAACGGTGTTTATATACTTGTTTATTAGCATAATAGTTATTAGTTCGTAGTTATTAGTTCGTAGTTATTTTCTTTCTATATACTATGAACTTATAACTCTAAACTTCTTAGGCAGAATATAACAAAAATTTATGAACAATATCAAGTCCCAATCCTTGTCACGGCAGAAGTGATTTGACTAGGGATACTGCTTTTTGGATCATTCCTTTAATCGGCAAACTGCCGGAAAGCACCGGAAGATGCAGCTGCCCAGAACTGCCTTGCGTTACTCCATATAAAATTAAACCAGCGCCGGTGGCAAATGAGGGAGAATCGATTTCATCAATCATCCCAGAAAGTCCTTCAACCTGTCCGATCCTGGCCGGAAAACCCAAGACATACTTAGCCTGCTCCAAAACTCCTATTGTTTGACCTCCACCTCCGCAAATGACCAGTCCGGAGGGAATTTGAGTACCAAATCCGCTTTTTTTAATTTCTTTACCAACATATTTAAATATTTCCTGAAGTCTGGGCCGGATAATTCCATCAACCACTGATTTGGTAGAAATCTTCTGAATAGTTTCTTCTATTCCCAGTGATTTGATGTCCAAAAATCCTTCTTCTTTTTTCCTGGCTGCTTTTTCTTCCTCCGGTTCTATTCCTTCAGCCACCACCGGAGTTTTTTGAACTTTTCCCAACGATAGCTTAATCTTTTCTGCCGACTCCAAAGAAATTCGAAGCCCTACTGCCATATCCGAGGTAATATGTCTGGCTCCTATTGGCACCACCGAAGAATAAGCTACAGATCCATCAATGAAAATCACCACACTGGTGGTTTCCCCGCCAATATCCACCACCACAACTCCCAATTCTTTTTCAGTATCAGTTAAAACCGAAATTGAAGAGGCAATTCCGGAAAAAACTAACTCTTGCACATCAATCCCTACTTGCGAAACACATTTAACTAAATTTTTCATTGAAGTGTTAGAGCCGGTAATAATATGGGTTTCAGTTTCCAGCCGAACTCCGGTCATACCAATCGGGTCTTTAATACCTTCTTGTCCATCTACTGTAAAAGTCCGGGGGATTACATGTAGAATTTCTCTCGATGTAGAAAGAGGCAGCGCTCTGGCAGCATCATTAACTCTTTGAATATCACTCCCTCTAATTTCTCCTTCCGGCTCTGATACAGCTACCACTGCATGCTGATTAACACTTTCAATTTGAGGTCCACCCAGGGAAATAAAAGCAGATGAGATAGAATAACCTGCCATTCGTTCAGAAGCTTCCACCGATTCAGTGATGGCTTTTACTGCTTCTTCAATATCAACTACCTGATCTTTTCTCACCCCTCTTGAGGGCGTACTGGAAACACCAATTAAGTTTATTTTCCCATTTTCATCAACTGAGGCAATCAAGGTGGCAATTTTTGATGAGCCAACATCTATTCCACAAATAACGCGATCTTTTGGCATAGTTATCTTTTCTTCGGAGCAAACCTAACTACTGGTTTATCAAATCGTAAATCGATAAATTCCAGTGCCTTAGAGTCTATTTTAGCCTGATCGTAAATGAGTTGTAAAGATGCAATTTGATTATCAACATTATCATTTAGTAAAAAAATCATTTTAGGCCTACTATTAACCAAAAGAAACATGTTTGAGTAGATTTCTGCATCCGCTAACTCCAAACCAAAACTTTGAATTTTACCGATAATTTTCAAGGTGTTATTAATAATGTTTCCCCTCACTTTTTGTCCTAAACTAAGCTCAATTCCGGTAACATAAACTGTTGGCGCAGATATTTGTTCAATACTGCTGGAATAGATTACCCCCTCATTATCAACTACAAACTTCTTTTCGTCCCCCCGAAGAACAGCTGATGGGGTTGCAGAATCGGAAGCTTGCTCTTCACTTAAGATCACCAGCACTGCTGCCTGTTTCCTACTTAAAATATTGAGTTTAATTTTGTTGGGAAAAATTCTTGACAGTCCTACTTTTCCAATACAAATAAATTTATTCTTTAGATCATTTTCCACTTTAGAGGAATTTATCAGGAAAAAATTTTGGCCCAAAAGTTTGGATGAGTTTTTAATCTGCTCAGAACTTACACAACTAATTTTATCCAGCGAAATTTCAACAGATTTAATAACAAAAATATTAAAACGGACAATAACAAACAAACTTAAAATAATTGCCAAAAATAAACCTAACAGAACTAATTTTTTTTTACTCCTGGCTCTTTTTCTTTTCATATCATACTGATGGTTTCCAAAGCCAGTCTTTTCGCAGCATTGGGGATAATGGCTTTTGAAACCTCTTTAGCCTTTTTTTTCATCTGGGGTAAATCCTTAAAGATAGATTTTAAATTTTCCAGTAAGCTATTACCCGATAACCTTGATTGAGGTAAAATTCTAACTAGCCCCAAGTCTTTAAAATACTCGGCATTTTCTGTTTGTTCATTTTTATAAAGATAGGGGATGGGGATTACTAAGGCTGGTTTTCCCATATAAGCTACCTCGGTCAAAGTATTGGCCCCTCCCCGGCAAATTACCAAATCCACTTTTGATAAAACCTCCCCATAATCTTCTCCGATCCATTTTTTAACCAAATATCTTTCCTTAAATCTCTCTGATTTTCCTAAGTTCGATAACCTCTCGTAATCTCCAAATTTATTATCTCCGGTAACATGAGTTACATTAGCTATTTGCAGAAGCTTATTTAAAATTTCCTCCACTGCCAGGTTAATCACATGTGACCCTTGGTTTCCACCCATAATCAGTACCACCGGCAATTTTTCTTCCTTCGCGTGATTAACCCTGCCCTTATCCAAAATATCCTTTCTTAAAGGATTGCCTGTTACAATTGTTTTACTCTGATCAAAATTGTTTGCCCCGGGAAAGGATACGGCGATTTTGTCTGCAAAAAAAGCGCTAATCCGGTTAGCCAGTCCGGAAACTATTCCCTGTTCATGAATAATAATCGGAATAGAAAATAACCATCCTGCAAAAACTACCGGCACTGCCACATATCCACCGAAAGATAAAATCACATCCGGTTTTTGGGCTAAGATAATATACAAAGCCATTAAAATTCCCATGGGAATTTTTGAAAGAGAGGGAATAGTATAAATAGTAAAAGATCTTTGCAAACGCCCGGTAATTATCGGAATAAACCTTACTCCCATTCCGGGTAAAATTTGTGACTCCGGTGACTTAGACCGATCCCCTTCCATAGTGGTTTTTCTTCCCACATAAATAATCTGTTTTACTTCCGGATATTTTTTCAGCTCTCCTATCACCGCCGCCGCCGGCGTAAAATGCGCTCCTGTAATTAACACTTTCATAAATTTTCGATAAATCTTTTTGCTAAGTAAAGTGCGGCAATCATTCTAGCCTCTGTAAGTTTGCCATCTAATATTAGTTTTTCAAAATCCCTGAAAGGATACTCAGTCACTTCTAATTCTTCAGGTTCATCACCGTCAAGTTTACTGGTCACTAAATCCCTAGCCAGAAATACATGGGTTTTTTGGGTAAAATAACCTGGAGACATGGTTAAAACTGTTAATTTATCCAGTTTTCCGGCTTTATAGCCAATCTCTTCTTGCAACTCTTTATTGGCAGTTTCCAAATCATCAAGGCCTGATTCTATCTTTCCTTTGGGTAACCCATACTGGTATTCGTCAATTGCAGAATAATATTCTTTAACTAGAATTAAATCGCCGTTATTATTTATGGGTACTATTAATGCCGTGTCAGCTTTTTCCATTATTTGATAAGTAACTTCACTGCCGTTTTCAAGTCGTAGATCAATATCTTTTATCGTAAATAACTTTGTATCGAATATTTTTTTCTCACGGAGTCTCTTTATCATAATTAAGATTATAGCAGTTCTGACATAATACATTGAGCGGTTCCTGAAGATCCACAGCTTGCTTTTATTTTAGTCTCATAGATGGTATAAATAAAAGGAAGATATGAGCGAAAGCTCTTTTCTAATCGAAAATGAAAGCAAAATACTACGAAGACGCTGATTTATTAAGTTTAAGAATTTCTAATACACCTTACAAATATGCCAAGCAAGATGGTGATGTCATTGTGCATTACAGTAGCAACAAAGAGCCTGTGCTAATTGAGATTGTTAATGCAGCTAAATTTGTAAAAGATACTGCTCAAATGCTTCCTAAAAAAATTCAACGCGGATTCTTCCAAGAACCTTCTGCCTCGGTAGCCCACAGAATCAGATAGATTATTTACAACCCAATTATTGTGTACTTTGCCTGGAGATGTTTAGTAGAATTCCAACAGCTGTTAGATTTACTACTAAAGCTGAGCCGCCGTAGGAGATAAAAGGCAGTGGGACTCCGGTTAATGGAAGCAGGGCAGTCATTGAAGATAAATTAATTACCACCTGAATACCCAACCAGCAAGTAAGACCTAAAGCCAGTGTTTTTCCAAACGGATCAGCACAGTTTTTAGCAATTTTAAAACCGCGGATAATAAGCGCTGCAAATAAACATAGCAAAAATATTGACCCTAAAAATCCCAGCTCTTCTCCCACAATTGCGAAAATAGAATCAGTGGAAACTTCCGGGATATATTCAAATTTTTGCCGGGAATGGCCTAGACCCAAACCAAACAATCCTCCGGATCCTAAAGCAATTAAAACCTGTAAGATATGATAGGTCGAGCCTTGCGGGTCAGAAAAAGGATCTAAAAAAGCCAGAATTCTTTTACTTCTGTAAGGAGAGGTAAAAATTAACAGGGCCAGTGCGCCCAATCCCGAAGGAATACTGATAAGAATCTGCCAAATCGGAGCACCAGAGGCAAAATATAATAAAGATGAGGTGGCTACAAATACAATGGTTGAACCCAAATCTTTTTGCAAAATTCCGGTTATCAAAGTTACTCCCAAAACTGTTGCTAAAAAAGGAATTAATTTGGCTCCTTTTTCAAAAACCGCTGACAAAAAAATGACTCCGGTTAATTTGATAATTTCAGTAGGCTGAATGGTAATTGAACCAAATTTTAACCACCTGTGCGCTCCACCCCCGGATATTCCCAGACCCGGAATAAAAACTGCCAGAAGCAGCAAAAAAGAAAACAACAGCATCGGTGTGGCAAACCGCTTGAAGCTGTTGTAATCAAACTGGGAAAAAAAGATCATCGAGGCAAAACCTAACACTACCCAGATTAACTGTTGCCTAATATAGTAATAGCTATCATTAAAATCCTTCAGGCCTTGGACCAGTGAGGAATCATAAACCATGATTAAACCAAAAATCACCAAACCTAAAACCACGGTTAAAAGGGGTAAGTCCAAATTCTTTTTTTGTGAGTGAAAATTAATATTGATTCGCTTCATCTTGAGCCGGAAAGAAGAGCAATCCAAAGACCAACCATGGCAAACAGCCCTTGAGCTAACCAAAATCTGGTGACTATTTTCGGCTCTTCCCAGCCAACATACTTAAAATACATATGCACCGGAGCAACCGGGATAAATTTTCTATGTAAAAATTTCTTAGACAGAATTTGAATTAAGGAAGAAGCCCCAATTATCACAAACATTCCTCCGATAATGGCCAAAGCCAAAATTTTACCGGTTAAAAGACCCACTACTGCCAAAGTGGCACCAAAAGCAAAAGCGCCGGCATCTCCCAGAAAAATCCGGGCCGGCCAGATATTAAAATAAAGAAAAGCAAATAAAGCTCCAATCCAGATTCCAATAAAAGAGGCTAAAGTTAAATCAAGTGAGCGGGAAGCCAGGGCCAAAAAAGCAAATAAACAAATCATCAACAGTCCACTGGATAATCCATCCAAACCATCAGAAATATTATAGGCATTAGCAAAAGAAATGATCACAAAGGCTGAAAGTGGAATATACCAGCCATGAATAATAAAGTTCCCCAGTCCGGAGATGTAAATATTACTTAAGCCTTCAGTAAAATACAGCATCCCCCCAATAGATAGTGCCAGTAGTGACTGGATAAACAACATCCTTCTTCTGCTTAAGCCAAACATTTTTCCGGTTCTTTTGGTAAAGATAAATTTAACATCATCAATTAACCCCAGTAGTCCAAATGAAGTTAGAGTAAGCAGAAGAATTTTTAAACTGTTGTTTAAACCTCCATTAAATATTCCATAACCTAAACTTAGAATTATCAGAAGGATAATAATTAAAATTCCCCCGCCGGAAGGAGTGGTTAAATCCGCCTTCATCAACTGATCGTGTATGGGAGTGTCGTATTTTTTTATATTCTGAAGATTATTTCCAAATCTGGTTTTTAACCAGTAAAGCAAATCAATGAAAGGAACCATACAAACGGCAGTAGCAATAAAAGCCAATAACACTAAACCTAGAAGTTGTGTCATATTTTTTTAGAAATTCTTTTTACCACCTCATCTAATCTTACCGCATGTTGGCCCTTAACTAAAACTACATCTCCTTTTCCTAAGATCTTTAATAACTTACTGACAATTTGTGAGTTTTGCAAATTAGATTCTACTCTTTCTTCCCAGAAACCTAATCTTTTTAACTCATCGGCAATAAATTGGGTGTCTCCCTGACCTAAAAAGCAAAAGTCTATTTTTTCTTTAAATATTTTCTGGGCAATTTGGCGATGCTGCTCCTCTGAATATCTTCCTAATTCCTTCATTTCCCCTAAAACTAAAATTCTTCTTCTGGCACTGATTTGTAAAAGGGTATCAATGGCGTAGTCCAAATCAGCCGGAGAAGAACTCAGGGTATCATCCAGAATAATTGAACCATTGGGACCGGTAAATGGCTCCATTTGGTGAGGAAGTGGCTCGATTTGTTCCAGGGATAACTTAATTTTAGTTAAGGGAATATTATGAACAACTCCCAAAGTAGCTGCTGCTAAGGCGGAGTAGATAGCCTGCAGTCCCAATAGTTTAAAATTTACTTTCACTCTTTCCACTCCTAAATTTAACTCAAAAGTGGTTTTAAAATTCTCAATTTTTATATTACCGGCCCAAACCGTACAATTATCCGGATCTGTGCCAAAATATACTATTGTGCCCTTACAATTTTTGACCAGTTTTTTACTAGACGTGTCATCAAAGTTTAAAATCGCCACACCTTTGGCATCCAGACTCTCAATTAACTTTCCTTGCTCTTCTATAATCTCATCCAAACCGCCTAAGGTTTCACTATGAACATAGGCAATTTTTGTAACAATAGCGGTTTTCGGGTGAATCAATGACAGATAAAAATCCATTTCCCCCTTTTTTTGAATTCCCATATCGAGAACAATTTTTTTAAATGAGGGGTTTATATTAAAAATTGTGTTTGAATTGGGTTTACCTGATAGCGTTTTATACTTTTTTGCCAGAATCAGATTAGCAGCTTGAAGACAGACAGTTTTTCCCACTGACCCGGTGATTCCAATAAAAATTTCCGGAGAATAAAATTTAGCATATTGCTTTGCTAAATAGGAAACAAACCCCATAAATTAATTGCCTCTTTCAATTTCTGCCCCTAGGCTCCTTAGCTTTTCCACCACCTCATCATAGCCTCTTTCAATTAGTTCTGCCTGATTAATAGTACTTTTTCCCTTAGCTACCAAGGAGGCTAAAACCAAAGCCATGCCGGCTCTGATGTCCGGAGTTTCCAGGTTTCTGCCTTTTAGTTTAGTAGGCCCGTCTACTACAACTCTGTGAATATCTGCCAAAGTTATATTAGCCCCCATGGAAATTAATTTATCCACAAAAAACATCCGGGATTCATACATCCAGTCATGACATAAAATAACACCTTTACATTGAGTGGCCAAAACAATAACCACACTCATAAGATCAGTTGGTAAACCAGGCCAAATATTAGTGGTTACCTTTGACGGGCTTTTTAACTTTTCTGCATCAATAATAATATTGTCACTATTAATTTTTACTCTGACACCAAATCGCTTAAGTGGTTCTAAAACCGGATCTAAATCAGTGGCATCAATTCCCAAAAGCGTAATTTGACCACCAGTGATAGCTGCAGCTACTGCATAAGTTCCTATCTCTACGTAGTCAACGCCAATCTTAAATTTGGTTCCGTTTAGTTTTTTTACACCCTGAATTTTTAAAGTATCGCTACCAACCCCTTGTATTTGGGCTCCCATCTGCAAGAGCATCTTGCAGACATCAATAATATGCGGCTCACTTGGGCAATTTTTCAAAATCAGATTTTTTTCTCCTAATACCGAAGCCAGAATTAGATTTTCCGTTGCGGTAATAGAGGCTTCAGACAGAAAAATACTACATTCCTTTGGCCCAATATCATTAAATTTAAGGGTAAACTTTAAATCTTCTTTTTTAAGTTCTGCTCCCAGGGCTTTAAATCCATCCAGATGCGCTCCAATACTTCTTTGCCCAATCACATCCCCTCCGGGATGATAGAAACAGACCTTACCCATTCTGGCTAAAATACTGCCTACCAATACCATTGAGCCTCGAAGTTTGGTCATTAGTTCACGAGGCAAAGTAATATGGCGGATTTCAGAGGCTTGAATTTTAAGGGTAGTTTTTTCTTTTACCACTTTTACACCCAGTTTCTTTAATATCTCAATATAAACATCCGTGTCTCTTAAGTCTGAAATGTTTTCCAGAATTACTTCTTCCGAAGTTAATAAAGCTGCTGCCACACAAGGGAAAACCGAATTTTTGTTGCCGGAGATGGTAATTTTTCCCGATAATTTCTTACCACCAACAATTGTATATTTCATATTTTTTCTTCCTTGGCTTTAATCCTAAAAACAGCCGATAGAATAATGTGTTTTTTTGGATTTAAGGTTTGGGCTGAAACTTCCTCAATTTCAGAGGCCTGATCCAATACTTTAATACTTTTAGCTTTAGATTGCAAAAATCTGTTCAAAAAAAGATTACCGCCGATGCTTCCCGGCATACCAACAAATTCAAGTGAGGAGAGTCCGGTGACATCCAGATATTCACAGAACTTATTAATACTAAGTCCGGAATCAACCTCAATTAAGGCCTCTTCCACCCCGATACCAAACTTGGAAACCTTGCCTTTAACTGAAATGGTTTTAATATTTTTAGTTCTGTTTTTGATAACTAGCCCCCTA
>OBEQ010253431.1_pt1 | contig 48882 bp, 54 predicted proteins | sample 1670901 | NCBI WGS metagenome assembly OBEQ01 (sample SAMEA104232315, study PRJEB22302) | groundwater metagenome | biome: forest; feature: aquifer; material: groundwater | place: USA | collected 2011-08-07 | depth 5.4 m
GCCGCCACATCTTTCAACGTAACCTCCTTCCTTGCGATTGGTACGACCCACCGTAACCTTTCTTCTTTGATTGTGTTAGGCATATGTATGCTCATTCCTCCATTCTAGAGAAAACCGCCATAAGTGTGTGCACATTACCAATTAATCTTGACTGATTACTGGAAAGAAGGTATAAGATAGGGGCTCATTGACAAAAAGAGTAGTGACCAACCATGACAAGGAGTAGAGAATGGATGCTATTTTATTTGGTGCGGATGAAAGTCAACTCCCGGTTGGAAGATATATATGGAAGAAAGGACAGATGAGGGGTGTCAAAGGATACGTCAAAAATAGAAGATTTCTTCTGCAACATCAAGATGGAATCAGCACACTAATCAAGCTTGGCGTGAAAGCAGCGCATATTGCTTCGCGGTATTACTGTTTACAGGGAGAGGAATATGCGGCTCAGAAATATATTGCGCGCGAGTATGGCTATGAGGGTCGTCAATCAAATCAAACTGTGTCATACCAAATAATGGGAGTACTAATATACCTAGGAGGAGCTACGCAGGCGAGTATGAGGTCAAAAGGATTCGCAAATATGATTGCTCGTCATGTTGAAGGGTCACGAAAAAAAGAAATTGAGGATGCATATCCTCAGCGTATTATGGATAGGTTTTCCCTTTCGCAGTTACCTTCCAAGTTGTCACGGGAACGATTAAAAATGTTTGAGTCGTTCATGGAGTATATAGGAGATCATACCCATCACTTTCCTTTTTGGTATTTCAGAATTGCGTTCCCTGAAGAATGTGAAATAGTAATGCGTAGATTGGGAATAGGGTACGAAAGATGTGAATCGTTAAGAATGATCGCAAAGCGATTCAATTGTTCGTATGAAACAATACGGACTATTGAAAAACGTGCTGCAAAGCGGTGTGGTATCACCTTATAGGAGAACACATGGTTATTATAAGCGCATTTGGTGGAAGAAAATGTTGTGATTTGAGCATGCTTACACCTCATACCACACATGTGCATGTAAGTGGGACGGTGCATTTCTGGTTTATTGAAGAGGTTCTTAAAAGAGCTCCTAATCTCAAAGTTATTCAGATGGCCCCATCGTGTGTAGCGACTATAGAGAAGAGGGGACATATAACGCTTTTTGAAGAACAAGGTGTACGTGTGAGGTGTGGCTGTATCAAGGAACCCTCCGTGATTGAGAGGCACACTGTGCGTCATTATAAAGGAGGACGGTATGGGGCTGAGAAGTAGTTTATTACTGAACGATTCTCTCTATGCAGTGGTCTCAGCAAGTGGCATGAATACGAGAGCAGATCTTGACGCTCTCACATCAGAAGTACGAAGGGTGCATATCTCAGGCTCACCTAGTAAAGGTCTCTTGGAGCAGATTATAACAAGATGTCCTTTCCTCTCAGTATTAGAGATTACTGATTGTATTATGGCGAGAATCAAAGTGGGTGGAGGATATAGTTTTGTCATTCGCTTCTGCATATCGCATGGGATTTTACTAACGGACAAGAAATTAGGGAGCGTTGCTAAACCTCCCAGAGTTTCTGTGTTTACCAGACAGAGGCAGGTGATACTTGAGCATAAGGAGTTATTTAATGAGTATCTTTCAAGGGGTATGCTTGCAGCCCGCATAGCAGCTCGATATTATTGCCTTAATGGGGAGAAGCGTATTTCTTTTTCGCAATGTGATGGGCCATCATACCCAAGATCAAAATCTTCTGCACGAACTAGAGTAATAATGTTGCTTAAACACCTAGCTACTGGCCCTGATGAATCACTTAAGGAATTTAAGGGGCTCGTGCCGTATAATCTTAAGGCCGACCAACACGTATCGTTCCAGAAATTTATGCGTCTAGTACAAAACTCTTGTCGGTTTTTTACTTTTTTTGGGTCCCGGCCTCGTGAGTGTTTAGTGCTTATGCTTCGTTTAGGATATACCCCTCAGTGTGAGTGTTGGACTAGGGCGGAAATAGCCAAATATTTTAAGACGAATTGGCCATATATTGAACAACTTGAGATAAGAGCAGTTGATCTTATGAACCAAATTCCCATGTAGCAGTTAGATCATAAGCCCCCTACACGTAGGGGGCCTTTTTCTTTGAAATAACGGTAAAAGTTGACTTTACACCTTGTACCTTTTATACTGTCCTTGTAGGAAAATAAAAAGGCGACAACCATGTCATTCTCTAATTTTTCTTTAGACAATTTGAAGTTTGTCTCCTACTGTCCTTTATGTAACAGTGCGTATAACCCCTTAGAGGCAAAAATACTAGAAGAGCGTGAAAATGCCCATCTAGTGCATGTTCGTTGCCGTAATTGTCAGAGCGCGATTGTGGCATTAATAGTATCAGGAGGGTTAGGCGTAAGTTCCATAGGATTGGTGACTGATTTATCCGCGGAGGATGTGCTTCGTTTTAAGCACGAAGATCCTATTACTATAGACGATGTACTTGAATTACATGAAGAGTTAAAAGAACGAAGATTTTAAATTATGTTTACGTTATCACTTACCACTCGAAGCATTATAGGAAAGAAAGTTAAAACTCTACGAAAACAGGGCTTGGTTCCTGCGGTAGTGTATGGGCATAAGGTGCCCACACAAAATGTATCCATGCCGTACAATGTATTTGAAAAATTATGGAAAAATGCAGGTGAGTCAACATTAGTGAGCGCGTCAGTTGATGAAGGAGCGTCTCTTAACGTATTGATTCATGGAGTAACTCGTCAAGGGGTTACTCATAGGATAGAACATGTTGATTTGTATGCGGTGAATATGAAAGAAAAAATCAAGACTGAAGTCCCTCTCTCACTTGTGGGTGAATCACCCGCAGTGAAAGAAGGAGGCATTCTCGTGCAAAACTTCGATGCCATTGAAATTGAATGTCTTCCTAATGACCTTATCGCGCATATAGAGGTAGATATTTCTGGATTGACTGAAATCGGATCTACTATTCACGCGAAAGATTTAATTATACCAGAGCATATTAAGATATTTCTTCATGAAGATGATCCAATAGTATCAATCGCAGCTCCTCGAAGTGAGGAAGAGCTTAAAGATCTTGATACAAAGGTTGAAGAAAATGTGGAAGCAGTGGGTCTTGTAGAAACAAAAACAAAAGAGGGTGATGATGAAGAAGAGAGTAAGGAAGAATAACATTACTAAATTATTGGGAAAGAATATTGGAAGTCCATTATTCATTATAGCGATCGCACTATGTGTTATTGTATGGTTAGCGTTGCATGCGTATGTAAGAAGTCCAGAATTCGTGTATGCGTATGATACTACGGGAAAGATACTCGCAGGTAAGATAGCCCCTAAGATATATAGGACACTTGATGGGGTTGAAATTACAGGGGCAACAAGCTCTTTGCGTATTTTTGGGGTCTCAGTTGAAGACACGAAAGATGCGTTTCCTTTACGAGGATTATCACACGCGGGTGTGGTGTATGAACTCCCCGTAGAATCTACCATCACGCGACTCATCGCATTATTCCAAGGATATGGATCGTCATTTTTAATTGGTCCCGTACGAAGTGTGCGGCCGTATTTTCTTGATGTCATACAAGAGTATGGGGGAGTAGTGGTGCACGCGGGAGGAAGCCCTGACGCATTAAAGAGAATAAATGACGACAACTCTATTGCGTCACTTAACGAAATTTCAAGTAATGGTTCGTATTTTGAACGAGATGCATCACGACCAAAACCCCATAATTTATTTGTGTCTTCGATGAATGTGGGAAGAGCTCTTGAAGATGGGGGATTAGGAAATGATCGATTTACACTTTCAAGTTGGAGTTACAAGGATGATTACACGCTTAAAGTGCGTCCCAGGAAGACCGTGCCTATTAGAGTAAATGATGAAACATTTACGTATGAATACACTACAAATAGGTACGTATGGGCTAAAAAAGGATCTCCACAGGTAGACGAAGTAACTAAGAAGACTATTGCCCCCAAGAATGTTATACTACTAAGAGTAAGTGAGCCTAAGGTACTTGACACAGAGGGTAGACTTTCAGTCACTCTTCTTGGCAAGGGTAACGCCACCATCTACAGAGATGGACAGATCATACAAGGGTTTTGGATGAAACCTACGGCAACAAGCAGATTACAATGGGTAGATACGTCAGGTAAGTCTATCCGTATTAATAGGGGTATGACATGGATATACGTGAGTCCATAGGTAACGCGTATGGAAGAAGAAAAACAAACACAAATACAAGCATTACAGGACACAATCGCTCAGCTTAAAGCATCACTTGCCCAAGCGAGTAGTATGTTGCGTGAATTAAATGGGGGAGATGGTGGTGAGGATGGCCAGGTGGTTGAGGGTAGATTTGATGGTAAAGATATGATCGGTCCTGATGGTAAGAGATATACAGTACCCGCCAACTATGCGTCTAAATCTAAATTAGTAGAAGGAGATAGTTTGAAATTAGTAATTGGCCAAGACGGAGGATTCACGTACAAACAAATAGGGCCGATAGAGCGGAAGAGAGTACGTGGTACGTTAGTATTAAATGAAGATACAGGTGAATATTCAGTGATGGCTGAAGGAGGCACGGTGTACAAATTACTTAAAGCGTCAGTGACGTATTATAGGGGAGAAGAAGGGGATGAAGTGATCGCATTGATTCCTGATAGTGGTATTTCTAAATGGGCTGCGCTTGAGAATATCATTAAAGTACTTAGTTGATACAAGGGTTGCGGTAGAGGCATGACTGCTCTACTATAGAGAAGCTATGTCTTTTAGTTTATACAGAAAATACAGGCCTCAAAGATTTTCAGAGGTAATAGGCCAAGATCATATAGTGAAAACCCTTAAAGCAGAGATACTTTCAGGCAGGATTTCGCATGCGTATTTGTTTACTGGCCCTAGAGGCACGGGAAAGACCACCAGTGCCCGGTTATTCGCGAAAACAATCAATTGTACCAATAAAGGTGATGATGGGGAGCCGTGTGGAGAATGCGTGGTATGTAGAGGGTATCAAACTAATCAATGGCCTGATCTTATTGAGATAGACGCAGCCTCTAATGGAAGAGTGGAAGAAGTACGTGATTTACGAGAATTAGTCAGGTATACCCCACAACAAAGTAAGTACAAGGTGTGTATTATAGACGAAGTACATATGATGAGTACGGGTGCGTTTAATGCGTTATTGAAAACATTAGAAGAACCACCGAGTCATATGATATTTATACTCGCGACAACCGATCCTCATAAATTACCTGAGACTATCATATCACGGTGCCAACGATTTGATTTTAAGCGAGTCCCTATTGATGTGTTAGTGAAGAGACTAAAAACACTTACTGAAAAAGAAGGTATTGAAGTGGACGATGACGTGATCGCGCATATCGCGAGAAAGGCAGAAGGGGGAGTCAGGGATGCAGAAAGCGTGTTAGGCCAGATACTCGCATTAGGAGAAAAACATATAGGGATGGAAGAAGCATCAGTCGTGATTCCAGAATCAAATATAGAGGATGTATCAGAGTTTACCTCGTCCCTTCTTCATCATAAAAGTGAAGAATGTTTTACTATTCTTACAAAATGGCAAGAACAAGGCGTTGGTCCCGAATACTATATTAATGAATTACTTACCCATGTTCGCTCCCTGATTCTTCTTAGAGTTGAAGGAGGACGACAACGTATTCAAGAAGTGTTTGGTACTGAGTTATCGTCTAGGTGGAGTGAACAGGTGAAAAACGTATCACTTCGTGATCTCAATGTGTTACTTCGAAGTCTTTTGAAAGCATCTCAAGATGTACCACTTTGTGAGGTAGTGCCATGGCTTCCCCTTGAAATACTTATCGTAGAATGGCAGGGGACACACAAGAATACAATTTCTTCAGACTTGATAGACAGCTCTGCTTCTACGCAAGAAGCCTCCGAAGAGGTTCAAGAGAATACTATGCATGAAGGAGAGTTTCATTCGTTATTACGTGAATTACGTAATGCGCTTCGTGAAGAATCAGTGTCATTAGGGGTGCTTCTTAAAAATTGTCTAATCACCTCACCAGAAGGGAAACTTGTATTTACGTTTAAATACACATTTCACGCGGAGAAATTTAAAGACATCAAAAATCTTCGTATGATACAAAGTACGTGGGAGCGTCTGAGTGGAAAAAAAAGAGAGATAGAAGTAAAGATAGATACAAATATTATTATTGCGCAAGATGGAGGAGCATTAGAAGAGGTGAAGAACGAGGAAGTATTGAAGTCTGCGCTAGAGATATTTGGGGGAGAGATAGTGGATTCTTCTGGTACCACAAGCGCATAACGGAAGTATTTGCTAGAATTAAAGTAGCAGGGTAGAACGTTTTATTGTATTGGGAGATCGTCTAGCGGTAGGACGCAAGGTTCTGGCCCTTGTAACCGTGGTTCGAGTCCACGTCTCCCAGCCACAAAATAGAATTCGTTTTTTCGCCAAAATGCGGAGTGTCGCAAAGCGACGCGACGGGGGTTTCCGAGAGAATAGCCCAAGGGTTTTTGAAATCAAAAATGAGCGAGCGGGACGCGAGGCGGGGGTTCGAGCCAGCAATCATTTTTTCCTTTAAAAGCCTTCAATTTCCCTACAAAATAGATTTTTTATAAACTGTGGCGCATTCTATTTAAAAGTGCTATAATGTGAACATATGACCATTGGTAATTTTGTAAGAAAAAGAAAATATTTGTTTTGGTCAACGAGAAATTATGATGGTCTCTCTAATGAAGCAATTGTTGAGGGTATTTTAAATTACGGTGATATGAATGATGTGCGGGAGCTCATTATTCTTTTGGGGGTACAGGAAGTCGCAAAGATTTTTCGCGAGAATACCATTAGGGCGAGGATAAATTATGATCCTAAAATAGTTCATTATTTTTCTTTATTCTTCAAGAAATATGCATCATAAAGAAATTTTATCACTCAAACAAGTCGCCCTTTTGCCTCTGGTAAGGTTGTTTTCTGATAATTTTTGTTTAGTGGGTGGTACCGCTATTGCTTTGTATCTCGGACATCGAAAGTCAATTGACTACGATCTATTTACTTTTGACAAATTTATAAATCAAGAAATTAGAAGAAAAATTTTACAAGTAGCAAAAATAAATAATGTTATTCGAGATGAAGCCGGGCAATTTACGCTCGTGATAAGCGATGTAAATTTCACTTTTCTCCAATTTCCCTACAAAATAGATTTTTCAGAATCGTTTGACGATATCGTAAAGATGCCTGACATTCTAACCCTTGCCGCTATGAAAGCTTTTGCACTCGGTAGGCGCGCCAAATGGAAAGATTATGTCGATTTGTATTTCATCCTGAAAGCAAACCATACCATTTCCGAGATAGCGACAAGAGGAGTGGCGGTTTTTGGTAGCGAATTCAATGAGAAAATGTTTAGAGTTCAGCTAGCTTATTTTCAAGACATTGATTATTCCGAACAGATCATCTACAAAGATGGCTTTTTAATTGACGATGAAATAATCAAAAAAGCGCTTGTTGAATTTAGCTTGGAGAGATAATAGTATTGAAAATCTTTTTCATTTTCCATTTCACATATGAGTAGTGGATTAATGAGTCTGTTCGTTCCCTCACTAATAAATCTACCTGTGTTACATGGCTATTCGTTCAAAAAAGTCCCTCATATATTTCCACTCTCGAGGGACTATCACTGACGCACACCATAAATATATGGAATCTTTTAATGACAGGTTTTTTCTCGAACAGCTACTTTACATAGATGACCTGGAAGATGAACCAATACAATGGATAGGTGAGGCTGTTTCAAAAGAAGACATGAGAGATTTTTCGTTATTAACATCAAACAAATAGTCCATAATTGGTGGAAAATAGCGAGGACCATAACTTTGTATGTATAGTACTACAAAACAATATAAATATAAGATTCTTGAGTTGATAGAAAGTACGTGGGCTACCCCTTATGTGAAAATAGAAAGAGGGCTTTACCCCATAATCAAGAAAAAGTTTTCATGTTTAGAAGTTCAGCATACTGATGGAATCGGCACTAAGGGTATATACCATTGGCAAAAACGTACGTTTCATAATGCAGTAATAGACGCGCTTGCAATGAACTTAAATGACCTTGCGATGGTGGGGGCTACACCTTACGCGTTACAAAACCATATTGTGTTACCGAAAGATGATCATGGAGCAATACTCAAAATAGTAAACTATTTAGCGTACGAGTGTAAGAAAAGAAAAATAGCGATGACAGGCGGTGAAACGTCTATCCACTCTGATGCTAAAGGTATGGATATATCAATTACTGTTTCGGGAATACTTTTTAAAAAATTTAGAAATCAATGTAAGGTAGGGGACATCCTAGTAGGTGTGCGGAGTAGCGGATTACATTCAAATGGTATCACTAAAGTAAGAGAACTATTCGGAAAGGAGTACAGAAAAGAGTGTACCCTCCCTACACAAATATACCTTGATGAAATTCTTTCTCTACTTACTCAACATACCATACATGGGATGATGCATATAACAGGGGGTGCATTCACGAAACTAAAAGATATTTTAAAACACGCTGACGCACTCATCGTGCACCCAAAAAAGTTAGCACCGCAAAAGATATTTCAACAACTATACGCGAAAGGTCTTTCGAGTACGACAATGTACTCTACATTCAATTGTGGAATAGGATTCGTGCTCTCAGTTCCAAAACAAGAAGCTCATACAATAATTTCCCATATTCGTGGGTCTGAAATTATAGGTGGAGTTATTAAGGGAAGCGGAAAGGTCCATATTACGTCCGCATTTGATAAGAAAATCATAGAAGTATAGCCTTGTAAAATTAATAGTTATTTGTGTATCACTTATGTGGTATTTTCTTGTTGTAAGCTTCCAGGAAAAGAGAAGAGGAAACGGTTAGTGTGGTCTTACAAAAAATGTTTGATAGCATATTTTTTATGTGCTCTGATATCTATATTTTATTAACACCTTGTGCTACACGTAGAGCTATAAATAAGGTACAATTTATGTGTATGTGTCCTAAAAATAGAGTGCTCATATCGCTATAAAAAAGATGATAAAAAATCGTCCTCTAAGGGTGGTTTTCATATTCTATAGGTATATCTCTTCTGCATGATCATCTATAGGTCCAAGGGACCTCAATACTATGCCATAATGACTATGGGGTAAAGCGACGTGTTATCGAGTATACAGAGATTGTACTTGCGTATACGTGAGTTGTGATGCACGAGTAATGGTTGATAGAAGAGTAGTGAATGAATCCCCCTTAGTCATTATACAAAGGAGGTAAGGATGTTGAGGATAATATATAATGCCACAATCATGGAGTTCTCTGTTATGTGGAGTGTCTGCATCAGATCGCTCTCCAAATTTATGCGCTACGCGAGTACCTTGAGGCACTCCTTGTGGTATACCTTGGGTGAATTCAGATCCTGAAAGCATTTCAAGCGCTCTTTCAGACATTTCTTTATCTAAGTATGTTGCACTATACAATACTTGAAACATGATGGCGTAGACCCGAGGAGAGAGAAAATCAAGTGTATCTGCGTTACTAGGAATAGGCATCGAAAGATCTTTGTACACATCATTGAGCGCGTCTTGGGTAAGATGTTGTTGTAATAACTGCATCGCATTATTATCAGAATACGCGATTCCTCTAAACAGAAGATCTTCTACAGTATATGAGACACCTTTGGTAAGTAATAATTTTGGTTTTACGGTTTGTACACTGTTTAAATCAAATGATCCATTATAGGTAATCTGTTGTGAAAGAAGGGGAGAGTTCCCCTCAGCTGATTTCAGGTATGCCATCATTACCCCTAATTTAAGGAGACTTGCGGGGGTATATCGTTCATCTACATTTACCCCCACCCATCGTCCTCTGTTAAGCGTACGGAGATATATGGACATAGTGGTAACGTTGTGTGCCTTTTTTTCAGAATCAACAAATTGTTGAAGCGCAGTTTTTAGCGTGGAAAGTTCTGGAAACGCTTTCTCATCTCCTACATCACATGCAAGAAGTGGATTGATTAGTTTTTCAGTTCCTTCGCGTAGAAGACGACCACTGGAGACTGTGCCTTGGATGTGTGTGTTCCACCACATAATTCCTATTACGCATCCAAGAATCAACGCGCATAGAATTGCAAGCTTTGTACCTAAGATGACTCGTGAGAACCCCATATGCTCACACTCTAGCACCTATAGGCATACTTTCCATATGTCCGTGTGCATAAATCATAGTGAGCGTGTATGCTACACGTATGAATAATGAGAAAGACAGCGAAGGGTATAATGAAGCGTACGTACGCGCGAAACAAGCGCAATCCCGTTCAGGCGCGCTGAATCCAACCCCTAACATTCCTACTGATGAGCATCCACGTCTTCCTCCAGGTCAGGTAGAAACTAAAAAGTTTCCCATACTTGATTTGGGAATTAGGCCTTCCCTTGCACGCTATTCTTTATGGAAACTTGAAGTAAGGGGATTGGTTGAGAATCCTATTCATTTTGGTATTGATGAAGTAAAAAAGTTACACTCCGGACCTATGACTGCCGATTTTCATTGTGTCACTCGGTGGTCACGATATGATATTACGTGGACGGGTGTTCCATTCAAAATTATCCTAGATCTTGTGAAACCTCATGATGATGCGCAGTTCGTCACGTTTCACGCGTTTGATGGATATACCACCAATGTAGCATTAGAAGAATTAAAGAAAAAAGATGTGATCATCGCGTATGAACTTGAAGGGGAGGAAATACCTCCTGAACATGGAGGACCGATACGTATGATTATTCCTCATTTGTATGGATGGAAATCAGCAAAATTTTTAACAGGTATAGAATTCATGGATCATGATGAGCCAGGATTTTGGGAAGTACGTGGGTATTCAAACAACGCACGACCTTGGATAGAAGAGCGATATGATTCTCAAAATCAACCCTAGTTTCCCGTTACATCAATAAGACGAAATACCACGAAATTAGTAAGAGCTGCTGCTGACATAATAATAGCAAGTCCTATTATTGAGGTAGTGAGAATCCCTTTCGCCGTTTTTATTTTTTCCACAGATCCTCCCGAGGTCATCCATGTAAAACCAGCATAAAGTATGAGGACAAGGGCGATAAGTCCTAAGAATCCTAAGAGTGTGTTAATGATATTTCCTACTAATTGAGGCAAGTCTTGTCCACCTTTTTCAGACGTAAGACCTGCTTGGCGTGCGGTAGTGTTAAGGTTTTGTAGTGGGTCTACTTTTCCTGGTACGTCTTCAGCATGTGCGTAGGCGAAAGGGAACACTACAAGTACAAGCAGTAGAGAGGTAGTAACGTTAATGATTCTTCGCATAATCATGATAGAATAAGTATACCATAGGTAAATAGAATAGGTCTGTGCATATTCGTCGCTCTACTCTCATATATTTGGTCCCATTACTACTACTCATAGTTCTTTTTTTTGGGCATAAAATAAATTTCACGTCGGATGATTTAGGACGGCATCTCGCGAACGGACGGTTGGTACTTATGCATCCTGAACTTCTTAGTACAAATTTCTTTTCGTATACAGCTACAGAATTCCCTTTTACCAATCATCATTGGTTCTCAGGCGTCGTGTTGTATGTTATCTATGCGGTTACCGGTTTTGTAGGGTTGAGTATTTTTAAAATTGTACTTTTTACTCTCATCTTTTGGCTTTTATGGAATACCGCGCGTCTACTAAGTGATGAGAAAATAGCGAGTATAGTAGCGTTGTTCTCACTTATGTTGCTTACCTCTCGATCAGAGCTACGGCCTGAATTATTTTCGTATCTTTTTTTCGCTCTTTCCGCGTATATATGTGTGACCTACATGCATACAAAGAATTATCGCATTCTTGCGTGGCTTATCCCTCTCCAAATTCTCTGGGTGAATATGCATATTTATTTTTTTGTAGGCATTCTAAGTGTCGGGCTTTTCGCATTTGATGCATGGATACGAAGTGGTTCATTGTTTCCTCGGGGGAGAGTGCGTCTTTTGCTTCTTCTTACGTGCGCGCTTGCAGCAGTATCACTCATTAACCCTCATGGAATATATGGGGTACTCTACCCATTTCATATTTTTAATAATTACGGGTATGCGGTGGTAGAAAATCAATCCTACTTTTTTATGCGTACGCGTATGCAAGACCCTCATTTTGTACTTTTATGGGCAATGAGTATCGCGTTAGTAGTGTCATGGGTAGTAAATATAAAAAGAATAAACGTATGGCTGGGCGGAATGTCAGTATTTTTCATTGTATTTTCCTTTATGGCTCTACGTAATTTTGGATTTCTTGCTGTTGTAGGACTCCCCGCGTTAAGCGCAGGCTTACAAAGCATCACGCGGTATACATGGTTTCGTTATGGAGCTCCTTCGCTATATGTGCTTGGTGTTATCATGATAGGTAGTCTTCCTCTTGTATATCCTGAAACAACACGCGCGGTCGTCAATGATCATTCATGGGGATTTGGGTTAGAGAAAGGTAGCCTTGAGAGTGCTCAGTTTTTTAGTGCGTCACATATCGAGGGGCCTGTATTTAATAATTATGATATAGGGAGTGCAATGATATTTTCTTTGTATCCGCAGTACAAGGTCTTTATAGACAACAGACCTGAAGCATATCCGTCTTCATTTATTACGAGCACGTATACTGCCATGCAAGAAAATAATGACACATGGAAGAACTACGTGAAGCAGTATGATATTAAATCAATCTATTTCGGGTATAACGACATAACCCCTTGGGCTATATCGTTCATGGTGTCTCGTATGCATGACCCTGAATGGCCCGTAGTATATGCGGATCAGTACGCGGTGATCATGGTACGTCGTGACCAACCTCTTTCAACTCTTTCAATTAATCGTACACTTGTGTCCTACATTCAAAACAGATTGCAGAATAATGATCTTACTCTTCCTATGCGCATATCTCTTGTAAATCTCTTAGAGCTTTCAGGAATGCATGGTGATGCGTCTCATGTATGGAAGAACTTGAGTGAACGCTATCCGTCTAGTAATCGTGTACGTATTGGAAGAGCATTCAATTTAGTAAATGGAACCTCTAAGGAAGAGGTAGAGCAGGGGATTACATATATGCATGAGGCGATTGATAACGGTATGGATCTTCCTGGAATACGTAATCAATTAGGTATTGCGCTCGCGCGTCTTGGAAAGATACAAGAAGCACGTCAGGTGTGGTATAACGTGCTCGATGAATACCCTCACGATGAGGCCGCTCTGCATTATTTACAACAAACACAAGGTATTTCTACATTCCCCACCGTACCCGTACAATCGCGATAACAGCTTTCCATCCATCTCTCCATGTAATTTTTTTACCCTGTGCGTATGTTCTGTAGGTATAGTTCACGGGTACTTCATGTATAGGGATGTGACTATGGAGTAATTTTCCCGTAATTTCAATTTCAATCGTAAAATCGTTACGCGTAAGCCCCATATTTTTTAATATATGGGTAGGAATGAGTTTAAGACATGTTTCAACGTCAGTAAGACGAGAGGGGGGATTGAATAGGTAGGTCATGAGTACGCTTAAGAATATATTAGCGTACCTGGGTACAAATGGTTGTGTTACTTTCTCTTTATGTAAATACCGTGATCCATAGATTGTGGTGTGGGGTGACCTATACGCATACAAGATGATAATATCTTTAGGATCATATTCCATGTCAGCATCAAATATGATGGTATACGGAGCACGTGCGTGTAAGAGCCCTGTACGTATGGCAGACCCTTTGCCCGTATTTGTTGTATGATGAAAAAGCTGAAAGGGGAGAGTGAGGTGGAGTTCATCAAGTAGTTCTTTTGATCCATCAGTAGACCCGTCATTTACAAGTATAATATCAAGGGAAAGAGGGAGGTCTAGGAGCGCACGAAGTACGTCCTCAACCTTTCTTTTTTCATTGTATACAGGTACTATGACACTAATTTCCATTACCTTTCATTACATCAGACTCTATGGAGTATAACAAGAAGAGCGTGTCAAAACTTTCTCAACACGCAGCTTCCCAACTTGGGGAGTCTTCTTCAGGTACGGGTGTGGGATCCACACGTAGTACTCGTGAAGGGTCAGAGTATCATTCAGGATCAAAAACTTCATTTTTTTTAAGGCGTAAGCAGTATGTCATTATGTGGGTTGCTCTTATTATTATGGTGGGTGTTCTTTCCTCAGGATTCCTCTCAATGGCTCTACTCATTATAGGAATCATACTGGGTATCTTCCTCTCCTTGTATTATTATTGGTCTTCTCAAGATATTCTTTCCACATTACCTGGCAGAGTCTGGTATGACGATACCACGCGAGTAGGAAGAAGATCATACCTCCAAGACGACGCACTAGGACTTCATGGTTCCCCTGATTATATTATGGAGTACAAGGATAAGTATTACGTGGTTGAATACAAAACAACCGTGCGAGGACTTCCACGTAAACCAAGCTACAAACATTTAACACAACTTGTTGCGTATCATGTCATGCTTGAAAAAAAGTATGTGAATAAAATGCATAACTTCGGATACCTTATCTATCAAAGTAGAGCGTCAAATCGAATTAGGCGGTTTCGTTATACTATAGATAATTTCATGAAGCAAGAAATAATGAGAAATCTTACGAGTGTGTAATAATCAAGAAAGAGTAAAATTCGCGAAAGGAAGTACGAGCTCTTTGCCTCGTTTTTTTCTTAAAGGAAGCGTAGACGCAAGATGAAGAGATCCTCTTCCAAATCGTTCATTAATGTTATCTTGGGTATGAGCAAGTTTTTTTAACTTATCGCGATACGTATGATCGTCGAATAATGTACGTTGTTCACCTTTATCTTCTTCAAGGTTGTGAAGTGAGATGCACGTTGCGCGTATGAGAACAGAAGGGGAGTGGATCGTTTTTAAAAGAGTTTCTACCACGGGTATGAAATCTTGGGTAAGATTACTCGACCTCGTAAGTGATATTTTCGCGTCAAGATATCTGAATTGTTGTGTTTTAAGTAACACAGATATATGTGACGCGGTCATGCGTATATGACGTAATTTCATGCATACGTCTTCTGTATTTTTTACGCAATGCGTGAGTAATGTGTTGTAATCAGAAGTAGGAGGAGAAAACGTCTTTATCTGACTCATTGATTGTTGTGTGTGAACTTCATCGTGAGGGGTAAGTTCAAATACAGGATCTCCTCGTAATTCATGCCATAGATCTCTCCCTATTTTTCCAAGATGTTGGGACGCCCATGATTTGTTTTTAAGCGCAAAATCAAGCGCGGTAAAAAGTTTGTATTGATGAAGATACGCGCAGGTATTAGGTCCAAAACCTGGTACTTTTTCAAGAGGAGTACGTGAAAGTAAGATATGAGTGTATTTTCCAGGTACTGCGGTAAGTCCTGAAGGTTTTCTAAATTTTGATGCAATTTTTGCGAGAGTTTTAGTAACTCCTACCCCAAAGGACACTGTAATACCAAGTGATGACTCAACCTCTTCTTTTATGCGCCGTGTGATCTCTTTGTAAGGAGCTTTGTACACTCGTCGAAGTCCTGTAAGTTCCGCGTACCCTTCGTCAATGGAGCTTTCTTCAACACAAGGAAAATGAGTATGAAGTATATGGAAAATACGTGAAGAAAAAAGAGAGTAGGTGATGTAATCAGATGATCGTATGATGACTTCAGGATAGAGTTCTCTTACTTTGTAGATAGGCATACCACGAGGAATACCCATTGCTTTTGCTTCGTAACTTGCCGCGCTTACAATGCCTCGTTCAGCGCCAGTGACTATAGGTTTTCCTTTAAGAGAAGGATCGAGCGCTTGTTCCACAGACGCAAAAAAAGAATCAGCATCGAAGTGAAGAATAGAGCGTGGCCAACTACGTATCATGAATGGATGCATGTAATCAATATTTACGTGCGACACTTTTTACAATTCCCGCAATGCGTAATTCAGTAGAAGGATACAGAGGAGACATACGTGTGTTCGCGGATGTAAGACAAATTTTGCCACCTATTTTTGAAAAATATTTAAGTGTCCACTCGTTGTCTATATGCGCCACTACAATATCACCTTCTTTGGGATTCCCTCCTCGTTCGACCACCACAAAATCTCCTGGTCGTATACCTGCGTCTATCATGGAGTCACCCTCAACTTTTACAAGAAAACTAGAATCAGGTTTTTCAATCAAGAATTCATCCAATGACATACGTTCTGAAGATTCTTCGTCAACAGGCGTAGGAAACCCCGCGTGTATATGCCCTAAAAGAGAAATCCCGCCTTGGAGAGAAAGAGGTATGAGTCTGCCAGTAGCATCTTTCCCAATTATCCGTTGTTTGATAAGTTTGGCAGCGAGCCTAAATGCCGCATTTTTGGACTTAAAATGGAATAGTTCAGCTATTTCCCTGTAACTAGGCATACGTCCATGAGATCGGTAAAAGGCTCGTAAAGGAGAGATAGTAGTGTCGCGTTGGTTCATAAAGTAAGTATAGGTGAACGAACGTACACTAGTCAATTGTTGTTTGAAAATCACTAAGGAGGAAGGTATGAACTACCGAGATTTTCTGTATGGTGATTGGGAGTTGCCTGATTACATCGAGGCATTGGTGCACACAAAAGAGATGATGAGGTTGCGGAACATCTCTCAAGATGTGCTTCCTCATTTCTTACTTCCTTGTGCGATTCCCAACAGATTTCAGCATAGTATGGGCGTGTGCCACGCAGCGAACCTTGTTATGGCACACAACCCTTGCCTTGGAGAGTACGAAAAAAGACTTCTCCTTATTTCTGCGTTACTGCATGACGCGGGTAACACCCCATTCTCACATGTGGGGGAGCGTTACTTAAGGACTCTTAATGGATGTGATGGGGAATCTTTCCTAGGAGCCATCTTACAGGGGAGTGAGTCTGAGAAGATCATACAAGAAAACGGACTTACCGTGGATGAGGTGGTGCAATGTGTGACAGGAAATATGAAACCACTTTCAGATGTGCTCAATGGCTCTCTTGATATTGATAATTGTGATAATGTGGCTCGGTATCATTATGCAGCCACGTTGGGGTCTGCGGTAGAGCCTAGTGTGTTCGAGATTGTCACTTCATTTCGATTCATTAATAACAGATGGTGGCTCATGCCTGAACAATGTCTTCTTGACGTGGATAGGTGGATTCATGCGCGAAATAGGGTATATACGTATATCTATACGTCTTTAAATGTTAGGTCTATGCTCCATAGGGCATTACAGTTTGCGTTTGAAGTGGGGCAACTTAAGCTCGACTTCTTCTTACTTGATGATTCAAAAGCATTCGAGCATCTTCTTACGAAGTGCAATCCTCTTACGCAACGTATCGCTCGTTTGCTTGAACGATGGAATTTCTACGAAGAGGCGTGTCTAGTGGTTCAGAAAGATCCCTCTCCATTAGTTATTTCTTTGTCTGATAATTGGCAGGCAAGGGCACGTTTTGCGGACCGCATTGCGAAAGAATGTAATCTTCCGCAAGTTGCGGTATGCGTGTACGCAGGAAAGGGGAGAGAGAAACGAGCGATAACGGTACCTTTTGTGGGTATAGACCCACCATTTAAGGAGAAGACTGACAAGGATCATTCTGCGTATAGGCTGGGGGTATATGTAGATCCTCAGTATGCTCAGAAAGACAACCTTACACATATAATCAAAGAATTGTGTGAGAATACATGAGGTAGAGAATACAAGAGAAAGGGATGAAGATGACACCCAGACAGCCGATCTCATTATTACTTGTACAGTTTGAAAAATTTGAGAACGGGCCTATGTTCCCTTGTGAATTGAGTTTTATCAGTGTGACTTCTGAACGTTTCACGTATATAAAGGAGCACGTGTTTGGCTCTTTTCCGGAAGAAGATGATCGATTCACTATGAGTACTGATCGGGGAGATATTGCAGTGGTTGTAGTAGATGTAGCTTCCACCGAACGCGGAGATTTAATTGTAAGAATCGCGTTTGATTGGAGAGCGAGTTCATGCGGATTCCCTTGGTTTGTGGGTGCAGAATTCAGCAACTGGCTCACTGCCAATAGCTTTATCCTTATCCAACATGTGATTATCAGTGATGAAGAAAAAGCCGAAGAACGACGTATAAAAGAGCTTCCTTTTCTTGAGCCACGCTATCCGTGGGATTAGGAAAGCCCACCATTCTTAGTTATATTAGCCCTAGGGTGTATCTAGGGCTTTTTTCTTTACTTTAACGTGCTCATTTTGGTATAGTTGGTCTACATATATGCGATATACGTATTCATATTTAGCCATTGTGATAGTGAGCATGATAGTAGTAGTGCATGATGTGCATGCTAGGGAAACTATTTTTACCTCAACATCAACTATAGCGACGTCCACGAACGCGTATACTATTAACCAAGCAGTACTTGACGCGTTACTTGAGATAAAAAATTTGGAGCATAAGGTGAATATACCCGCGGTGGTTCTTCCTATCGCTCGTGTGAAAGAAACGTCATGGAATACATTTCAGTTTGACGCGTCTTCCACGTATTCATCGCGTGAAGGGTTGCTCACGTATTTATGGAATTTTGGAGATGGAGGTATCGGAAGAGATACTCGCATGACGCATACATACAAATCAGGGAAGTACCACGCGAGTTTACAGGTTGCTGATACTACCGGGGTTATTAAAGAATTATCATTCCCCATAGAAGTACGTTTTTGGGATTTTCATAATCGTAGTGTGCAACTCATCGCCGCAGCGCTTCTTGCGTGCGCTCTTGGACTTGTAACCTTTGCACTCATACGACGATGAGATGGTACACAAAAGAAAAAGCGCCTGAGAGTTTTTTAAGTTCTTCAAAGAGTTATTCAACGCGTCTTTTGCAATTACTATGGAATAGGGGAGTGAAAGAAGAAGAATTTGAATCTTTTTTAAATCCCGAGTGGGAACGAGATACGCATGATCCTTTGTTATTCATGGATATGGAAAAAGCAGTGCGTCGTATTGAAAAAGCAATACATGAAAAACAAAAAGTAGTCATTCATGGTGATTATGATACTGATGGTGTATGTAGCGCTATTATTGTACAAAAAGCATTAGCATTATTTGGTCTTATCGCAGACGTGTTTCTTCCTCATCGTGAAAAAGAAGGATATGGATTGAATCCAAAAACTATTGACGCATTTATATCCCACCCGTATGATCTCGTCATTTGCACTGATTGCGCATCAAGCAATGTGGATGAAGTAGCCTCACTTCAAAACGCGGGTATTGATGTGATAATCGTTGATCATCATACAGAGCCAGAACATACCCCTAAGGCATACGCGATTCTGAACCCCCATTTTAAAAAAGAGACGTATCCCTTCAAAGAATTATGCGCAGCAGGAGTTGCGTTTAAACTCGCACATGCGCTTTTAAAAGTGATCCCCAATGAATTTCCTCAAGGACATGAAAAATGGTTTTTAGATTTTGTCGCAGTCGCGACTATCACTGATCTCGCGGTACTTAAGGGAGAGAATAGGGTAATAGTGAAATATGGGCTTACCGTACTCAACAAAACAAAATGGCCAGGGTTACAATTACTCATACAGGTAGCAGGACTTGATAAAGGTAATTTGAATGAATGGAATATTGCGTTTCAAATAGGGCCAAGAGTGAACGCGGCAGGAAGAGTAGATCATGCGTCGTCGGCGTATAAGCTGTTACAGAGTGAAACACAAGAAGAAGCGTCTGTATGGGCAAATACATTGAATGAAAATAATGCCTCACGTCAGGAAGCCACACAGCGTATTGTGGAAGACGCGCTTTCTCAAGTAAAAGAACAAGTAGATTCACGTTATGTGCTTATGGCGCATGGAGACTGGCCCGCGGGATTGGTGGGGCTTGTGGCATCTAAAATATCGGAGAGATATTATCGTCCTAGTCTTGTGGTGGGATTTTCGCAAGGTGCAATGGTGGGATCAGGACGATCAATCCCTTCGTTTAATATTATTGACGCAGTGACGAAGTCATCTGAGTATTTAGAACGATATGGAGGCCATCATCAGGCATGTGGGTTTACTATTAAAGATAATTCACTTGATCTTTTTTGGAACGCAGTAGATCATGTCGCGAAAGAGTCTCTTAAGGAACAAGACCTTGAGAGGGTGCTCACTATTGATATGGAGCTTCCTTTGATAGAGGTGAATAAAGAAACAGCAAAAGAATTTGAAAAATTGCTACCCTATGGTATTGGGAATTCGCAACCTAAATTCATGGCTGAGGGTGTAAAAGTAATTACATTAGGAGCTATGGGGGCGACAGGAAAACATTATTCATTTACTCTTGAACATTCGGGAGTTTCAAGAAAAGCAGTAGTGTTTGAATGGAAACAACCCGAACCTCCACTTGTCCCAGGAAGTATCGTAGACATTGCGTATGAAGTAATGCATGATACATGGCAAGGAAGAGATGAGTACAAAGTAAAGATTATAGATATACGCGCACAGTAATATATGGAACCTATTCTTATCTATACTGATGGGGGAGCGAGGGGTAATCCTGGACCTGCGGGTATTGGGGTAGTATTTGCGCGTGAAGAAATAGGGGGAGTTAAAGTTATCGCGAAACATAAAAAATATCTTGGAGATAATATCACGAATAACCAAGCAGAATATCAAGCTCTCGTTATGGCACTTACTCTTGCGCATGAGGAGGGATATGAAGACGTGAAAGTACATACAGATAGTGAACTTATGGCAGAGCAGATGCGAGGAAGGTATAAGGTTAAGAATGAAGGACTACGACCTCTTTTTGACATTGCGTATTCACTTTCAAAACGATTTAAAAAATTTAGTATTGTTGCCATACGAAGAGAAAAAAATGAACTTGCGGATTCTCTTGTGAATCAAGCGATTGATGAAAGGGGAGGACGTCATGCCTGAACGAGATTTTTATCAAGTTTCGTTAAAGGTACTTCTTGAAAATGAAAAACAGGAAACGTTACTGTTGAAAGCAGTAGATTATGGAATATTTGCGGGATATTATGATTTGCCTGGTGGTCGCATTGACGTAGATGAATTTACAACTCCTTTCGAGGATATAATTCGTAGAGAATTAAAAGAAGAAATTGGGAACTGTGATGTGAGTATTGATCCCCACATTGTTGGTTATGGGAGAATTTTATCCCCTGCATCAATGACACGTTTAGAAAAGGACAAACATATTTTGTATTTGTGCTTTAGAGGAAAAGTACGAGGAGAAATACATATAAGTGACGAGCATCAAGGAGTGAGATGGGTGGATCTTCGTAAGGAAGATATATCTCGTCTTTTTGTTTCAGGTATCCTAGATTGTGTACGAATGTCGCTTGAAGATAAATAAAAACCCGGCAGATAGTCTGTCGGGTGTGTGTGGTTAGTACCATTGAATCCGAGTGAGCATTCGAGAAATACTATCAAGTCCCCATAGCGCCTGCCACGCAGATTTGAGGATTTTTTCTTTTAGTGCGGTCATTTTCCATCTGCATTCAGTTTTTTCTACTACGAGTGCGTTTACTGCAATAATTTTTTGGCGTTCATCATGGGTAGGGAGTGCACCATAAGATTCTATGGCGACGTAGTGCATTAAACAGATGAGCTTTGCCCACGTAGGTGAGGGGAGTTTGTATTCTGGAAGTACGCCTTTCACGGTGTTATCCACTGCGATGAGATACGGTAACAATATCCTGTTTGTCTCTTCAAGCGTAGGGAAGGGAAGATCATGGTTTTCACGCATTTCATTGCTCAGCATTTGAGAAATGGGGCCACCATAATATCCTGGCGTAAAGGTGTATCCAAGATCAAAACCACATATCCATAGCATATAGCATCGTCGTTGCAATGCGATTCGATTGAGCATGTCACGGACGTCTCTGATTCCGCATGCTTTCATTATTGAGGACAAAGCATTTAAGCGTCTTGTGGGATTGCTCATACATCCCTCCTGGGATAAAAGGTGCATTTTTTAGCTAATATTAGCCATTATTGTTTCTAATTTATCACAGTAATGTGATTATGTACACTCACGACATTTTCTTGCTATTTTAGCCCATTCTTGGTACAGTAGCATGGCTTAAAAGAGGGCTGGATGATCGCGTGTAACGCAAATTATACGAGGAAAGTCTGAACACTATTGGCTCTTTAAGGGCCTAAGAAGGCAGTGGCTAACGGCCACCAGGGGTGACCCTAGGACAAGTGCAACAGAAACATACCGCCTTACGAAAGTAGGGTAAGGGTGAAATCGTGAGGTAAGAGCTCACGCGGCGCTATGGTGACATAGCTCGGGGCAAACATCTGCCAGGTGTAAGGGCAAGTTTGGTAGCCCGCTTGAGGTGACTGGTAACAGTCATCCTAGAGAGATGATCATTGCCTATTGGGTAGACACAAAGATATGTCTTTGTCTTTTCTCAAGAGGTACAGAATTCGGCTTACAGGCCCTCTTTTAAGCATAAAGAGACTCTATGAAAAAATCTGAACTTTTTCTTACATTTTTAAAAGTGCCTTTAGACTACGCTATGATTTTTTTAGCGGGTCTTACTGCGTATTATATTCGTTTTAGATCTCCATTCACCCAGCTCCGTCCTATAGTATTTGATTTGCAATTTTCTGATTTTATACGCCTTGATGTGATTATGGCCCTATTATGGGTTGTTATATTCGCGTTTGCGGGATTGTATCGTATAGAAAAAAAATCACTTAGTGAAATCACTTCTCGAGTATTTCTTGCAACCGCGACAAGCACTCTTGCCCTAATTGTGACTATATTTTTTCAACGTGAAATTTTTTCGTCTCGTTTTTTAATGCTTGCATTATGGCTTATCTCATTCATATACGTGATGTGTGCCCGTATACTATTGCGTTACATCCAAAAAATATTGTACAGACGTGGTATAGGGATGCGACGTATCGCGCTTGTAGGATCAGGACATTGTAATACCGTGTTGGAACGAGCCTTTCTTGATACTGATTTAGGATCTCGTATTGTGATACGCTACAAGGATATAAATGAAGAAACGATTAATGATATAGGGAAACGGGCAAAGGAGATTGATGAAATAGTGGCTGCTTCTGACCAACTTTCAGTTGATGATGTGTCGAAGTTACTTCATTGCGCATGGACGCATAATGTGGAATTTAGGTATTCCGCGGATCTTGTGCAGGCGAGTATGGGTAATCCACGTATCGCAACTATCGCGGGTATCCCTATAGTATCACTTGAAAAAACACCGTTAGAAGGATGGGGAAGAATCGTAAAACGTATCACGGATATTATTGGGTCGGTGATAGCGATTATTGTATTCAGTCCCGTGATGGTTATTACCGCGCTGCTTATTAAATATACTAGTGAGGGACCTGTATTGTATCATCTTGATAATGGGCTGCTTCCACAACGAGTAGGTATGAAAGGCATGCCTTTTGTGTTCTACAAATTTAGATCCATGCGCTTTGGTACCCATAATCTTAAATTTTCAGAGCTCGCGGATCTTAATGCGCGTAAAGGTACTCCCATGACAAAGATTCCTAATGATCCACGTGTCACGACAATCGGTAGGTTTATACGACGGTATAGTATCGACGAATTACCTCAATTTTTTAACGTGTTATGGGGGACTATGAGCCTTGTGGGTCCTCGTCCTCATGAAATCGAAGAGGTGGCACAATATGATACGCACCATCGATGGGCGCTTTCCATAAAGCCAGGTATTACAGGGCTCCCACAAGTATCAGGAAGAAGTGACCTCAATTTTGAAGATGAAGTACGCCTTGATACCTACTATATTCGTAATTGGTCATGGTGGACTGACATATGGATTATGTTAAAAACGCCAAGCGCGGTAGTTTCAAAACGACAAGCTGAATAAATGAAGATCGCACTGGTCCATGATTATTTAAATCAGTTAGGAGGCGCTGAAAAAGTACTTGAAGCGTTTCATACACTATGGCCTGATGCGCCTGTCTACGTGATGGTGTACAACCCTGACGCAGTACGTAATCAATTTGTAGGATGGGATATACGTACATCATGGTTACAACGTCTTCCTGGCGCAACCACCCATACTCGTTTTTATCTTCCTTTTCTTCCTTCCGCGGTAGAATCATTTGATTTTTCAGAGTACGATATAGTACTGTCGTCCGCGTCCGCGTTCGCGAAAGGAATTATTACTCGTCACACCACCACTCATATTTGTTATTGCCATACCCCTACTCGATATTTATGGAGTGACACGCATCGTTATATGGAAGATTTTGGTGGAAGATTCATGCGTCCCTTATTACATCTTGTGTTAAGTTATCTTCGTACATGGGATACGCTTGCCGCGCAACGTGTTGATCAATTTATCGCGAATTCTCACGCAGTCGCGAACCGTATCCAGAAATATTATAAATATCCATCCCAAGTAATTTATCCACCAGTACGTACCAATGAATTTGTTATCTCACCTGAGATAGGGGATTACTATGTGATGGTTACTCGGTTGTTACCGTATAAAGAAGTAGATACGGCAGTAAAAGCATTTAATAGGGTGGGTCTTCCTCTTAAGATTATAGGGGTGGGAAGAGACCTAGAGCGTCTTAAACGTATAGCGCATCCAAATATTGAATTTTTGGGATATGTGGACGAAGAAAAAAAACGTGAGTATCTTTCTCGCGCAAAAGCATTTATCCATCCCCAAGAAGAAGATTTCGGTATAGCCGCTGTTGAATCTATGGCATCAGGAAGACCAGTTATCGCGTACGCAAAAGGGGGAGCGCTTGAAACTGTGATCCCTGGAGTGAGTGGTGTTTTGTATGATGAACAAACATGGGAAGCACTGGCGTCAGCCGTAATAGAGTTTAACCAAACTACCATCCATACATTAGATCCTAAAATTATTAAACAACACGCGGAGCAGTTTTCTTTTGAGACATTTTGCGATCAAATACGAAATGTGGTAACAAAGGCATATGAAAATAGGGGTTGATATACGTCCTCTTCAAGAGGGGATTACCTCAGGCATAGGGCAATACACGTATCATATACTTGTGAATCTCGTACCTCTTGATTCTGATATAGAGTACCATTTTTTTTATAACGCATGTAAACCTCATAGCGATCTTTTTACCTATTTTCCTTTCCCTAATATAACCTGGCATACGTTTCATATTTCAAACAGAGTACTGAATGCGTGTATCCTCGCGTTACACTGGCCAAAGTTAGATACCCTTGTAGGAGGAGTAGATGTCTGGTTTTCACCAAGTTGGTCGTATACCGCGCTTTCATCTCACGTAAAACAGGTGCTGGTGGTGCATGATATATCATTTAGAGTAGATCCCTCATTTTTTACCTTCAGACGTAATCTATGGCACAGATTGGTACGACCAAAATATTCATGTAACAGGGCGCATCATATTATCGCGGTATCACACTCTACAAAAGAAGATTTGGTTGATTTGTATGATATACCCAAAGAAAAAATATCAGTGGTGCATGAAGCCGCATTCATGCCCATGCGTGTCCCTAGTCGTATTGTTTCCTCTCCCTACATGTTGTATGTGGGAACTATTGAACCAAGAAAGAATATTAGCGCGATAGTGGAAGCGTTTAACATCATACGTGCTACTCTCACCATTGATCTTGTTATCGCGGGTAAAAAAGGATGGGATTATGACGATACGATGCACGCGATTAACACAAGTCCGTATACTACCTCTATTCATGTCATGCATGAGGTAGATGAAGACACAAAAGCATCACTCTACGCGTACGCGGAATTGTTTGTATTCCCGACACTCTACGAGGGGTTTGGTCTTCCCGTATTAGAAGCCATGTCGTATGGTATTCCCGTAATTACGAGCCTTAATTCATCGCTTACTGAAGTGGGGGGGAGTGCGGTGATATACGTGGATCCGTTAAATGTCATGGATATTACAAGGGCGTGCGAAGAAGTATTACATAACGCGCCATTACGCGTGAAACTTTCTCACGCGTCGAAGGAACAATCAAAAAAGTTTTCATGGGACAAAGCTGCGAGGGAAACTCTTAACGTGCTACGCGCATGCGCATAGGGATTGACGCGAGGTTATATGAGGAGAGATCGGGAGTAGGGCAGTACACGCGATGCATTCTTGATTCACTCCAACCATTATGGGGAGATGATGAGATTGTGTTATTCGGAAGCGCTATAGTGCTTAAAAAATATGCACAATATAACGTAAGAATACACGAAGTACATGGTCATCCGTATACTCTGAGTGGACAATTTTCATTACTAAAAGCACTACACACATCACGATGTGACCGTATATATTTTACTCATTTCACCGTACCTCTTGGTGTCACCACACCGTTTGTGGTGACCATACATGACCTTATCATGACACATGTTTCATCAAGAGATACGTCTACTCGATCTCTTCCTTTTTTTCTTTTAAAACGTCTTTTCTATACACTCACCATGCGCTACGCGCTTTCTAGAAGTACGCGTATTATTACGAATTCAGACGCGGTACGGAGAGATATCCAAGACACCTATGGCGTAGATAGCTCAAAGATACACGTTATCTATCCAGGTGTGTGCCACGTAGAAGGGTCATCCGCGCTTCCTTTGATACTAGAAAATAAAAAGTATTTTTTATGCGTGGGATCATTGTATCCTCATAAAAATGTAGATATTGTTCGTAGAGTCATGAAGTATTTCCCTTCTGTATATCTTGCACTTACGGGTAAAGAAGATGCGTTTTCAAATCGTTTTTCATCACATGACAATGAACATATACTCATGCTTGGGTATGTGTCCCCAGAAGAGCTAGTGTCATGTTACAGGCATGCGTTAGTAGTAATCCATCCTTCATTAATGGAGGGATTTGGGTTTCCCGCGTTAGAGGCATTACATGAAGGAGCACGGGTTGTGGTGTCAGATATACCCGTACATCATGAAATACTTGGTGACACGGTTGAGTACTTTAATCCCCATAGTGTTGCATCATTGCACGAGGTATTACGTCCTTGTGTGGATAATGAACCCCATATATCGTATAAGAAAGAGTTACCACGTGAATATACATTTGAATCCACCGCACAAAATGTGTGGAAAGTTGTAAAAGGATAGCGTACAATGTATACATGTCACGGACGCGCAAATTAACGCTCTCAAATGAGTATACCCCTCCTGCAATGGGAGTAGGTAGCCTTGAGAAAAAGCTTCGCGTGTTACGTGAGGAATTACATAAAAAACGTCATAAAAGCAGATTATTCGTTACTCAAGAGAAGAGTGAACCTGTTTCTAAAAAACAGGAGAAGGAACATGTACATGGATCAATTATGGATCGTTTTGTTGATCTTACCGAGTACCCTGTACATATTCAAAAAAAATTAGAAGGTATACGTTCAAAACATGTAGTAATGCTTCGGGAGCAAGAAGAGGATTCTACTACACCATTATTTACAAAAGGCACTAAATTCAGAACCCGTACTCCCAAGGTAGATCTTCATAAGGTACATGTAGATATTTTTCACACAGTACTATGGGTCTTTCTCGATTTTTTCATATCAATACCACTCGCATTACTCTACCTACTTCGTTTTGTGTTGTGGGTCGTGCGTATCCTAGGCTGGTTAGTAATAAAAGTAATGTACAGTGTCGCATATACGTTGGTGTATGGTGCGGAGTTGGTAGTCATGTTCATGTATATGGGTATAAGAGGAATACATCGTATTGTGTGGTATATGAGGAGTACGCGAAGAATGAAGTACATACTCTTCGCGTGGTATGACGAATTTGGAGTGTATGTGGATCGAGTAGGTACTAAATTATTTTATGCGTTTGCGCAACGAGTATGGTCATACAAATTCAGAACTATTCGTACCCAACTCGCGCAAGGATGGTACAAAAAAGAATTCATTTTTGTCGTGGTAGGTCTTAGCCTTATTGTCCCTTTAGTATGGGCACGACCATGGACTCACGCGTTAAGAAGTACGCAAGGGAAAGTATTAGGTGATGTATCAGATGCGCTTGCGTCACACGACATACATCAAATCCGAAAGAGTTTTAATGACGCATCTCAAGCATTGCATGAATTAGGTCCTTTCACGCGTGCGCTATTAGGAGCCACACAAGTAGGGGAAAGCGCTTCCTCCCTTATTGAAGTAGGTAATGAACTTTCTATGGCAGGGGAGATACTCGCCCAATTTCAAACAGATCTTGATAGTCCTTCTCTCTCATTATTAGATAAAGTAGAGAGGTCAGTACACGCTTTTGATAATGCGTCACCCCATATTAAGATTGCGTTAAAAAAATTGAATGACGTAGACGCGCGTATAGTGCCTTCATCAATTCGTCCTAAAATCACCTTACTACAAGAAAAATTACCAGAAGTAGCCCAGTCATTGGATAAGGTAAGTACTCTTTCCCATGACCTATTAGTGATTCTTGGAAAGAATGACGTAAAGCGATATTTAGTAGTATTTCAAAATAACAACGAATTAAGAGCTACCGGAGGATTCATGGGTTCCCTCGCTCTTATAGACGTAAAAAACGGAAAGATAACCCGTTTTGAGGTTCCAGGAGGAGGTACGTATGATTTTCAAGGGCAACTTAAAGCATGGGTGACACCTCCACAACCATTAGGACTTGTGTCATCACGATGGGAGTTACAAGATTCTAATTGGTGGCCATCATTCCCTGATAGTGCGAGGAAAATATTATGGTTTTGGGAAAAAAGTTCAGGACCAAGTGTGGATGGAGTAATCGCGATCAACGCAACATTCATGGAGCAAGTATTACGCGTACTTGGTCCAGTAACGCTTCCTTCTACTGGTGAGCAAATCGCGTCTGATCAGTTTATTGAAACACTCCAAGATACGATAGCGAGTAATAGAAAAACAAAAGAACCAAAGAAGATTCTTTCAGAACTTTCACCAATAATTCTTGACTCGCTCCTTAATACGCACGGAGAAGAGGTTGCTGCATTAAGCGCGACATTTGTAAAAGCTCTTGCGCAAAAAGATGTTCTTTTCTATTTTTCTGATACAACATTACAGAATGATTTTGCGGATGCTGATCTTGTAGGGGCAATGAAACATCCAAGTCAGGATTACCTTATGGTGGTAGCCACTAATATCCAAGGAGGAAAGACCGATGGTGTGATTACGCAAAAAGTAGACGTAGATGAAACTGTGACAAAGGAAGGCAAAGTATTTCATACACTTACCATTCATCGAACACATAAAGGGGACCCAAATAACGAGACAGAGAAATTGAATAACGTGGCATATATGCGTATCTATGTGCCGGAGGGGAGTGAACTTATTGATGCGAAGGGATTTAACCCTCCATATTTAAAATATTTTAAAGAGCCTGATAGAAATCTATCTATAGATGCGGATCTTTCTCGTATTGAAACAAAATCAGTGGTGGATGAAAAAACAGGAGTACGTATAAGTAACGAATTAGGATATACCGTATTAGGCAATTGGATGCAGGTAGAGCCAGGGGGGGAAGCTATCGCGACTATTACGTATGTCACTCCTTTTTCTATAAAGCCAGAAGGGCTACTTACCCCCGCACGTTCGTATTCGTTGCTTATACAAAAACAACCAGGCATGAGGCCCCAAGAAACTAACGTGCATCTTACGCTTCCTCAAGAATGGCAGATTGAATGGAGTAACGGTTCTACTCATATGACGGTACATACAGGGCAGGGGAGCAACAAGGCTGAGGCAAAGGTAACACTTACTGAAGACGCGTATTTTGGGATTACGTTTAAACGTTGATGATCTAGGAATAGGCAAAGGTGCGTACTCTATCGTACAATTACTTTATGGCAATCAACACAAAAAATAAAAAGACGACAATCGCTATATTAGGCGCAGGATTTGGAGGATTACACCTTGCACGAATACTTTCTCGTAATCCTTCTTACAAAGTTATTCTTATCGATCAACGTGATTTTCATATTTATTACCCTGTATTATACGAGGTTGCGTCGAGTATTCCCTATTATAGCGAAGAGTCACTTCGTCTTGCGGATAGTTTTTACATCCCCTCTCTTTTAAAGGGATATAATGTCACGTATGTGCAGGGGTATATAAAGAAGGTGGATAGGAAAACACATACTGTGGATACCTCTGTTGGGCCTATACGCTATGACCATATAGTGATGGCGTTAGGTTCAGACGTGAATTATTATTGTATCCCTGGGCTTAAAGAACATTCGTTCCCTCTTAAATCATGGAACGGTATTCTTTCATTTAGAAAAAAAATGAAAGATCTTGTAGAACTTGCAGTACGTATTCAGCATGATAAAAAGAAGAATGCATCTCAGTTACCTATCACTATCGTAGTAGGTGGAGGAGGGTTTTCAGGAGTAGAACTTGCGTGTGAACTTGCAGTCACTCTTAACACACAAGCCCATTTATTTAAAATTCATAAAAATACTCTACGTCTTCGACTTATTGAAGCTGGTCCTTCATTACTTGCGGGTCTTCCTGAGAAAGTAGGGGAACGGACACGTCTTCGATTACAGCGATTAGGCGTAGAAGTTACGTTGAAAAGCCCTATTGCGAAAGTTGATGATACCTATATGTATATGAAGAGCGAGGGGAAACGTGAAACTAAAGATCCCTATAATCTTCTTATATGGACAGGAGGAATCGAAGGACCTCGAATGGCAAAGGATATGGGATGCGCGTTAGATAAATCAGGAAGATTCATGTCTGATCAATTTTTACGAGTTACTGGTGAAACTACCGTGTGGGCTATAGGGGATAACGCGTGCTTTATAGAGCAAGGACAAGAACGTCCCCTACCTTCACAAGCATATTTTGCCTTACAACAAGCAGAATATGCAGCAGTGAATATTCGAAGAGCTATCAATGGTGGCATGTTGCTACCCTTTGTGCCTAAGAAAAAAGGGTTTGTAGTACCTCTTGGAGGCAAATACGCGATTGCGTATATATCTGAGAAAATCATGATTGAGGGATTCTTGGGATGGGTTGCTCGAAAGCTTGTGGATTTGAATTATTTCAGAATGCTAGTAGGATGGAGGAGAGGAATCATATTTTGGTGTAAAGAGCTGGTCATATTTTCCGCAAATGATTGATATATCGTCACTCCCACGCATACAAGGGTCAGTCGCAGGTAAAACACTCTTCATACGAGTAGATTTTAATATTGAGCTTATAGCAGGCAAGCTCTCTCCCTTTGGGTTGTTCAAGGTACGTGCCGCCGTTCCGTTATTACAAAAGCTTCTTCAAAAAGGTGCTCGTATTGTGGTCGCGTCTGATTTGGGGCATCCTCACGGACCTACACCTGATCTTTCATTAAAGCCATTTGTAAAGGTACTTCGTGAACTTTTAGGTCAAGAGTGTGTATTGGGATCAGTTGACGCGTATATACGAGGTGAGTATGCAAGTACTCCATGCGTACTTCTTGAAAATCTACGTTTTAGCCCTGAAGAAGAAAAGGGAGATAAGGCGTGGGCAAAGGCACTTGCGAAACAATGCGATGTGTATATAAACGAAGCGTTTGCGGATAGCCATAGGTCGCATGCGTCACTTGTGCGTATTCCGCAGCATATTCCATCCTATGTGGGACCACGATTTGTGGAGGAAGTACAGGCATTGAATAAGGTGATGAGCCCACGGTTTACCCGTAAGCTCCTTATTATGGGAGGTAAGAAAATATCTTCGAAAATGGGGTATATACGTAATCTCGCGTCTATTTTTGACACCATCCTTATTGGAGGAGCACTTGCGAATAACTTCACAAAATCACAAGGCTTTGATATTAAGCACTCATTCTACGAGCCAGAGTATATGAAAGATGCCGCGCGTTTGATGCGTGCGTTAAAAGATACAATAGTACTTCCTCAAGATGTGGTATGGGATAAGGCAGGGGAGACTATCGTAGATATAGGGCCAAAGACGGTGACTGATTTTGTAGCACGTCTTCAAGGAGTTCACGTCGTAGTATGGAATGGTCCTTTAGGAATATTTGAAGAAAAAAGGTCATTAAGTTCAGCAAAGCGAATAGGGGACGCATTAGTAAAACAACCTAAGACCTATACGGTGGTAGGAGGGGGAGAAACTAATATGAATCTTGATCAGCTAGGACTGTTACATGAATTTTCGTATGCATCAACTGCGGGAGGCGCGATGCTACATTATCTCGCGCATGGAGAGTTACCCGCATTAAAATATATACAAAAAAATACATAACTATGGATATAACAATTCAACATATTAAAGGTAGGGAAATTCTTGATAGTAGGGGAGAGCCTACAGTAGAAGCTGAAATTACGTTAAGTGATGGTACGGTTGCACATGCGGGAGTACCTGCGGGAGCTTCTACGGGCACACATGAAGCCCATGAATTACGTGATGGAGGGTCTCGGTACGGAGGAAAGGGAGTTATAAAAGCATGTAAAAATGTAGATACGGTGATTGCGAAAGCGTTACAAGGGATGTCTATTGATACTCCACGAAAGGTCGATGAAGTAATGCTTACATTAGATGGTACTCCTCAAAAATCGAAATTAGGCGCAAACGCCATACTCGCGGTATCTATGGCTGCGTGTAGAGCAGGAAGTATTTCATGTAAGGAGCCATTGTATACGTATCTTAATAGAGTATACGGATTCAATGTCTCTGACATGGCGCTACCCATACCTTTAATGAATTTTTTTAATGGAGGTCTGCACGCATCAACAAATCTCTCCATACAAGAAGTCCTTATTATACCTTTTAAACCGTTAAAATTTAAAGAAAAAGTACGTGCAGGATCTGAAATATTCCATACATTAAAATCAATTCTTAAAAATAAAGGTATGGATACTGATGTGGGAGATGAAGGAGGTTTCGCACCTGAATTTAAAAATACTCAGCATGCGTTGCAATTATTAAATCAAGCAATCAAAGATGCGGGGTATGGGCTAGGGGCACATATAAAAATTGGGATAGACGCAGCAGCATCTAATTTTTATGACGCGGGACATGCTCGGTACTCAATACCCTCTGATAAATTTTCAGGTGATTATCACGCGCTTACAAAAAAATATATTGCGTGGACAAAAAAATATCATCTTTGGTCTATAGAAGATGGTCTTGCAGAAGATGATTGGGAGGGATGGGAAGATATGACCAAAGATATGGCCAAGTCTCATTTATTAATTGGGGATGATCTTTTTGTGACCCAAGTCGCACGTCTTGCCATGGGAATTAAGAGAAAGGTCGCGAACGCGATTCTTGTAAAAGTTAATCAAGTGGGATCAGTAAGTGAAACTATAGATACCATACTACTTGCGAAAAAGAATGGATATAAATGCGCGGTATCACATAGGAGCGGAGAAACAGATGATACATTTATCGCGGATCTTGTGGTAGCGACTGGTTCTGAATTTATAAAAACAGGGTCAATCACACGTATGGAAAGGGTTGCGAAGTACAATAGATTGATGCGTATTGAGGAAGAACTTACCTAGATATGGCACGACCAAAACCAGTAGTGTTACTCATTTTTGATGGATGGGGAGTGGCGCCACCCTCACGTTCAAACGCGCTAAGTATGGCCAGCATTCCTTTTTTTACGTCACTCACAAAAAATTACCAGACATTTACGTTGCAAGCAGCGGGAGAAGCAGTAGGACTTCCTTTTGGAGAAAAAGGTAATTCAGAAGTAGGGCATCTTAATTTAGGAGCAGGTAAAATAATGTACCAAGATTTGCCAAGGATAAATAAGTCGTTATCGGATGGATCTTTTTTTTCAAATCACACTTTGATTGAAGCATGCACAAGGGTGAATACCAACGCTAGCACCCTTCATATTATTGCGATTGTAAGTAATGGTGCAGTACATGGGTCACTTGATCATCTTATGGCAATGTTAGAACTTGCGCATACCCAAGGTGTTCCTTCATTATTAGTACATGTCATTCTTGATGGCAGGGATACGCCTTTTAATAGTGGTAAAGGATTTGTCTCTCAAGTAGAAACTAAGCTTTCTGAATTAGGAGTGGGAAGAATCGCGTCAGTATCAGGACGTTTTTACGCAATGGATCGTGATAATCATTGGGAAAGAATAGCAAAAGCATATTCCGCGATAGCGGAAGGAGTATCAGATGTTCATTACTCGTCATCAGCAGAGGCAATTGACGCCTCATACGCGAACAAAGTGTATGATGAAGAGTTCGTTCCCACCTTGATCATACCCCAAGGAGGTACACCTCATGCGATTACGTCAAAAGACGCAGTAGTGTTCCTTAATTACAGAGCTGACCGTGCCAGGGAGATTACGCATGCCTTTATAGATCCCGTAATTGATACGTTTCCTCGTGCTCGATATATAGAGGATCTTTTTTTTGTCACCATGGCTGAGTATGAATCAAAACTACACGTGAAGGTCGCGTTTCCTCCAGAGCTTGTAGAATATCCTCTTGCGCGAATAATAAGTGAAGCTAATCTTACCCAATTACATGTTGCTGAAACTGAGAAATACGCACATGTCACGTATTTTTTTAATGGAGGTAATGAAAACGCGTACACAGGTGAGACTCGAGTTATTATTCCCTCAAAATCAGTTGCCTCCTACGCATCGGCACCTGAAATGAGCGCCCATGAAGTACGGGGTGAGGTAGTAAAAGCATTACATTCTAGCACCTATGATTTTATAGTAGCTAATTTCGCGAATCCTGATATGGTAGCGCATACTGGTGATATGAACGCGACACGTATTGGGCTAGAACTATGCGATACGTTACTTAAAGAAATTACCGAGCTTACGTTGAGCATGGGGGGTGTGATGTGTATGACCGCAGATCATGGAAATTGTGAAGAAATGTTGAATTTAGATACTGGTGAGATAGATAAAGAACATTCTGATCTTCCCGTTCCTTTTATAATCGCAGGAGAGAACTACAAAATAACCCCTCCTAAACAGGATATGGAGTTATCATCAGCTCCCGCGTCTGGGGTACTTGCGGATGTTGCTCCGACTATTCTTGCTATTATGGAACTTCCCAAGCCCTCTGATATGACAGGTATGAGCTTGGTGTAATTAAAATTGGTTGAGTATAACAGTGAGAACAAGACCTAACACGCATCCCGCGATTACTTCAGTAGGAGTGTGACCTCGGTAACGAGGAAGATGCGCAAATGATCGATGGTTTAATTCTTGATCTAAAATATTGAGATATTTTGTATGCGCGTAAAGAATGTTACGAAGTCCTAGCGCATCACGTATCACAATGATAGATATGACAAAGGAAAGACCAAATAGTGGGGACGCGATACCTGAGGTGAGCCCTATAAGGGTGGTGATAGAGGTAACAAATGCGGCATGCGCAGAAGGGAATCCTCCATACGCGGTCAGTAATTCTTTAGTAGTTATGTTTCCTTTTCGGTCGTCGGTCGCAAGTTTAAGTGTTTGTGCGACCCCTTCAATAATAAGGGGAATGAGTATGAAGCGGTAGATCATTAGTGTGTGGGTAATGGTGCTCGTGCGAAGAGTTGTACTACTACGGTAGTGGTGTTGCCATTGAATTTCCCCGAAAGTGTTGCCACCCCTATATCAGTAAACCTAGGATTAAGAAGATTCTTTCGATGATCCTCACTTTGCATCCAGCTACTGACGACTGTTGTTGAGTCTATAAAATCTATGGCAAGATTTTCTCCTGCTTCTGCGTATTCAACTCCCATTTTTTTAATCGAAGTGGTAAAATCATTTCCTTGAGGGGAAGTATGCGCGAAATATCCATTCCGCAACATATCACTTGCTTTAAGTACTGCTGCGTTATCAAGTTCTTGATTATGACGTAATGCACGTATATGTTCTTTGGCTCGTTCTGAATTCGAAAGAGTGAGTATCTCATCAGCGCTTACGTCACTTGGTTGCGCGGATCCCGTAGGTCCAGGAAGAAAGAATAAAAAAGCTTCAGCGGGGAGTAGCGCCACTAAGAGTAGAAACACAAGACGAGTATTGGTGCGTGAACGTTTCGCGGGGGAGGGGTGCATTTTTTTTATGTCTCACGTATAGTATAGCATAGGATATATGAGAAAAAGAATACTTTTTTGGCCATTATTTATAGTAATAAGTAGTATAGTAGGGTACCTATTGTGGATTATTCCTGATCTTAGTGTTCCTGCAGTAAAGGTGAAAGAAGTACTAGAAATTACCATGACCATACCTGAAGGTAAAACAATGAGTCAGATTACCCGTGTGTTAGTCGCAAAGCACCTTGCGTCTACTTCTGATGAGGTGAATAACTCAGCAAAGGATATTCTCGAGGCACATGAATTTGAATGGCTTAGAGAATCAGTAGGATTAGAAGGGTATTTATTCCCAGACACCTACCGTGTGTATTTTAAACCACAACCAAAGAAAGTGCTTAAAATAATGCTGACTAATTTTGAAAGAAAAGTGATCCCTGTGGTAGAGGAAGGGAAAGATTTATCACCTATGAAAGATCTTCATAGTATTATTACGCTTGCGAGTATTGTAGAGCGTGAAAGTCCCGCGGGAGAACGGGGACGTATCGCAGATATATTTATACGACGATTACATGCGGGTATTCCTCTTCAAGCTGATTCAACAGTGAATTACGTGACAGGAGGAAATAAACCATCGCTGACGTATAACGAAACTAAGATTGATTCTTTGTATAATACATATAAATACAGAGGACTACCTCCCGGACCTATCGCAAATCCAGGATTAGCTGCGATTAGAGCGGTATTACATCCTACCTCAAATGAATACTGGTATTTTCTTTCAACCAAGGATGGGAAGATTATATACAGCAAGACGCTTGAAGAGCATAATAAGGCAAAAGCTATGTATTTAAGGGATTAAAATGTTTTATGGGTGGGCTAGTATTTGACAGAATCGGGTATATAGAGTTTTATTTCTATGTACATTAAAAAGCACGTCACACGTAGTACGCACTTGGCGATTCCAGGTAGTTCAACATCACAGGAGGACGGTAATGTCTACCCAAACTCTACCTAACACGATCGTACGTACAATCAAAGTCGACCGTTCACGTACCTCCCAGGAAGCGTTGGACACCACTAAGCGTATCCAACGCACAGACAAGAAAGTGGTGGCGTCGATGCCCCGTGGAGAAGGTGACGAGGTCGAGATGACCTTTTTCCAACTCGGTGGGTACGCCACTAATGACGAGGTTGCAGCCGAGTACGAGGCCAAACGTCTGAAGCCTGACCCCTATGCGCAAATGGCTATCAATGAGGAGGACCCCGCGTTCGCGGATGAACACCCCAATAGTACCCAATGGCCAAACGGTGAGGGTGGTTATAACTACCTCGGTTTCGACGGGTGGTTTGGTGAGCGGGGCGTGGGCTGCTGCCGCGACGTCGGTGGCTGGAGCGCTTGCTGGTGGTTTGGTGGCGTTCCCAAGTAAGGTTATTGGTTTCTTGGGTCCTTGGTCCTTTCGGACCTTGAAACCTCGGGCACTCGGGGCTTTCGTCGAAGACTACCATCTTCTCGGGAGCCCCTTTTTTGTTCTCTAAAATCACGATAAATTCATTAATTTGCATTATTTGGTATCTGTGGTACTATCATAGTCGTATACCAGTGATCCCGAGCGATTTCCGTGTCTACGAGAAATCTTAAATCATCAGCTCGGTGAGGTACAAACAATCCACTTAGAGGATTTGTACGCTGGTTACAGCGTTTTTTTATTTCATCATCTAACCAAGAGTTCCATGGCAAAGAAAAAAGCAGTAAAAAATCTGGAAATACAAGAAGTGGTGAAGTCACTTTCAGCGCACGGTCTTAAAGTATTGTTTAGTTTTGCACAGTTGAACGTGGCAGACGCACAAGCGCTTAAAAAGAAGTTTCGTGAGAACGGGTTTGGATTTAAGGTCGTGAAAAAAACGTTACTTGCGCGTGCGTTACAAGAAAAGGGGTTTGAAGCGGAGACTATTGAAAAACTTACCAATGATCTTAAAGATACGTCAGCGGTAGGATGGGGGAGTGATGAAATAGGACCCACAAAGGTATTGTATGAATTTGGAAAAACAAATCCACACGTGAAAATGAAAACAGGGTTTTTAGAGCATTCATTGTTTGATGCATCAGAGCTTTTACAACTTGCGAAAACACCAGGAAGAATTGAATTGTATGGATCGCTTGTGTCAGTCATGGTAGGTCCCATGAGGAATTTTGTGGGAGTGTTGCAAGGAGTACAACGTCAGTTCGTGCAGGTATTATCAGCGATACAAGAAAAAAAGAATTAATATATTATTAATTAGAAGGTATATATAAGGAAAAAGGAATATGGAAATAGATGCAAAGTTTCAAAAATTAGTAGATGAAATTGAGAAGTTATCAGTACTCGATCTTTCTCAGCTTGTAAAAATTCTAGAAGAAAAGTTTGGTGTAAGCGCTCAAGCTCCTATGATGATGGCAGCAGCTCCTACTCAAGCTGGTGGGGGAGAGGTAGCAGAAGAAAAGACAACCTTTGATGTAGAAATCACTGAAGCAGGTGCAAACAAGATTGCGGTGATTAAGGTGTTACGAGAAGTAACTACCCTTGGTTTGAAAGAAGCGAAGGATCTCGTTGATGGCGCTCCTAAGATGGTGAAAGAAGGCGTAAGCAAAGAAGAATCAGACACCATTAAGAAGAAGCTTGAAGAAGCCGGCGCAAAGGTAAGTGTTAAGTAATATTAAGGAAGTTTAAACGACTGTACGTCGTTGTTGGTGAGTACATAACCTAGATGAGATTTCTCATCTATCACAAAATCAATGGCTCGCGTGAATAGGTCACCTTCAATTTGACGGATCATAGTACCATTTTTATCAAGGGCGTATATACGCCCTTGTGTGGTATCTAAAGCATAGAGTAGCTTAGTCGCATCATCAGTGAATATAAGTGAAGGATTCGCATGAAGTGAGGGGAGAATTGAAATAGTACTTTCTTTTTTTCCTTTAAGCCATTTATCTATTTTGTTTCCTGTAGACAACGTATATACAAACCCATCTACAGAGATATGAATTGCATGGGTGAGATCATCTGTACTGGTGTTCCATTTTTTTCCTCTTGCTTCAATGGTGCTGGTTTCAGGGAGTAGCGCGTATACTCGATCATTGTACAACACATAATCTTTGGTGTTGGGGGTGAGTGTAAACGCAGGGAGTGATATTTTTTTACCAGAGAGTTGTTTTCCAAATTGACCGTCAGTTCTTACGACAAATAGGGAAGTGTCCTTAAGGAGTAATTTTACTCCTACGTATTGAGGTGTATTGGTGTAGATGACCGTGGATCCTGTCACACGGTGCACGTCGTTTATTTTATCAGAAATGGTGAGTAATTCTTTTTCAAATTCTTGTTTTTTCTTAATTTGATCATCTGATTGTGCATCAAGGGTAGTGAGTGATACCTGTATGCTCTCTAAAAGTAATGACGCAGTTGCCTTGTCATTGTAAATAAGTGATGCTTGGGCTTTTTCTTTTTGTGATACAAGACTTTGTAGGGTAGTTTCAAAAAGATTAAGATGTTTTGAATCTTGATTCTTGTAATATGAGAATGAAAGGCTATAGAAGAACCCAGAAAGAAGAATGATGACAAGGTAGACTGCAGTACGTATATACCATTGTTTTTTTGAAATCATGAGTGAGAATTGAATGCACCTTCCAATAGTGGCATGTAATGATGATGTCCATGCGCGTACTCGGAAGTCTTTGCGTGCCATATTCTTACTGAGTGAGTACGCCCCTTGTATGAGCGAGGTGGCCTGTTTTGCGGAATACACAATGGTCCACGCAACCGCTTTTTTCGCAATAGCGCCACGTGACGCGGGTTTATGTAGTTTCGGGGACCTCGCATGTGTCACTGACTCAAAATCAGTTTTTTCTCGTATTCGAGTAACCCCTTCACCAAGACGCAAGCATATCCCAAAAAAAGTAAGTGTGCCCCTTGCACTTTCTAGAAGTGTTTCAAGACTTGTATCAAAGGGATGTTCATCATCAAGAGAGAGTTTTTTAAGACGTTCGAGCGATACATAATCTAATACCGCGCCATTCACTACGAGAAGTGACGAGGTTCTCGTGAGTGTACCAGAGATAATGCTTGAAAATATTTTTGTGAAACTTATGGGAGTTTTCTCTTCCTCATCTCCCAATTTGTTTATCTTGTATCCTTGGCAAAGGTAGGGATGAATAGACCCCACAAATGATATATGTACTTCATCGATGAAACTTGCAAGTAGTACTGCTTGAAAATCTTTGAGCCATGCATGATCAGAATGATCTTTAAGATTCGCTCTAAGCGCGAGATTCACTTTTTGTACCGCGTATTCAAATGCTTGTTCAGGATTATTAACTATCGCAGAAAAGTAATTTGTTTTAAATTCAGCAGCGATAAGATGGGGGAGTGTGGATAAATGTTTTTTATCAGGCAATTTCACGAACACACAAATCTGACCCAAGGAAGGATCGATTTTCGTGGGTGAGGGATATATTTCAACCCGAGAGCTTTCTTTTACTGTAGAATCAGGTATCCTGTAGAAAATCTCGAGTAGATTGTTACTATCTTGTAGATTGACCATTATTAACCCCTTTATTATACTATAGGCTACTTATGCTTGAACAATTATTTAGCTCAAAGACCCGAATCAAGCTTTTACGACTTTTCCTCAACCATTCGGCTGACGCGTTTTTTGTGCGTGAAATAGCCCGTAAGATAGATGAACATCTTAATTCAGTACGTAGAGAGCTTGAAAACCTTGAAACTATGGGTTTTCTTGTCGCAAAGCACGTGAATGAGAAAAAGTACTTTAATGTCAATACTGATTTCATCCTTTTTCCTGAAATTAAAGCCCTTTTTCTGAAAGCAAGCCTTTTAACTGAAGAGCAACTTACCAAGAAAATCCAAGGTCTTGGTCAGATATATTATCTCATGCTCTCGGGTGCATTCACAGGAGACACAAAATCAGACGTAGATATGCTTATTGTAGGCCACGTACCTCTTCATGATTTAAGGAATGTGGTGAAGCATTATGAAGCTGAGTTAGAGCATGACATACGCTATACAGTGTTTAGTTTAAAAGAATTTAATGAACGTAGGCAACTTACTGATCGCTTCTTGTATCATGCGCTGAATGGGAAGAAAATAGAAGTGGTGAACAAGATAGGGATATAAAAAGTCCCCGGAAAGGGGACTTTATTGCAGTCGGCAGCTCAGATCAATAGTTAGTAACTTTATGGGTTTAATTATCCATATTTCCTAATTACTCCCACTACGCGTCCTTGAATTGCGACGTTATCTAAATAGATTGGTCTGTAAAGGGGGTTTGCAGGTTGCAGTCGTACTCGAGAAGTTTCTTTGTAGAATCGTTTCAATGTTGCAGTGCCATCATCTAACATAGCGACAACCGTGTCTCCATTATGAGCACTTTGTGCTTTTTCAACCACTACAAGATCACCATCAAGAATATAGTCATCAATCATAGAGTCACCTCGTACTTTAAGAATATAACATTCACGGCCATATACCATTTCTTGAGGCACTTGAATCTCTTGCTCACGATTTTCAATCGCTTCAATGGGAAGCCCTGCAGTAATCATGCCCACAAGTGGCACTGTAATGCTTAACGGTCTATCTGAGTCAGTGATTGCTTTCTGTACCGCTATTTTCCCAGATTTACCTTCTTCAAAGTTGATAAGTCCGTGTGTATGAAGATACTCTAGATGCTCATGAGCGGTCGGGAGATTTATACCGAAATTCTTCGCAATATCAGTAAGCGTAGGCGCATACTCATTATGCTCAATAAATCGTTTTATATACGTGAGTATTTCTCGTTTTCTTTTTGGCAAGCTTAAGCTCATAAGTAGTGCGTTATTTTTTCCCATTCTTTAAAGGTGACCATCATCTCTTTAATTATAGGGTCTTTTTGAAATTTTTTCATTTGTGGAGAATGTTGAATCACGTCCCAGTGGGGGAGTAAGAAGTCAGCTTTTCGTATTCTCTTTGGTTTACTGCGTGTTTCTGCATTAAGGTACTTTACGGATCCCCTCTTGATTTTATTAAGATCCTGGCTCAATATCTGTAATAGCCACTTTCTTTCTCGATCTTTCTCTGTTTTAAAGATAAGATGAAGAACAAGGAGGGCGACTCCGAGAGGAAAGAGGGAAGTAAGTACTAGGTTTAGTTCTTGGCTCATGTCTGTATGATAGCCGAACAAAAACCGAATGTAAATAGATAACTGTGGAAAAGTCATGGAACTATGTGTTAGGGTGCGTACTAAGGATAGAGCAGAGCTTGAATTACGTGAGAAATCAGTAGTAAGTCGTGTTGAGGTTCATGAATTACTTTCGCGATCCTTGTTACAAAAAGTTATGGAGTTCATTGAAAATAAGAAGATAGATAGAATTATAGTTGAAGGTGGGAAGACAACGTTCTCGTCATTTAAGGTAGCAGTGATGAGTGCGAAGGTAATTGGCTGGTATCGTGACATCCCTGTTACGTATCAAGAGTAAGAGCCTGTACGTATCCCAAGGAGGAAGAGATGGGCATGGCATTTTCGTTGCTAAAGGTATGTGGTTGGATTCCTCAAGTTGTGTTACCGACGGGGAAACTCCCGGCAGCTATTGTATGTCACTCATATGCGATACAAGATATCAATACACTTACGCCACTTACTCTTTCTGTAACACGTGCTGCAGCTGAATTGTTCCATGTGTATCAGGATCAACCACTCGTCATATTTGCTACTACAGATTTTGGTGAAACAGGTGGAGTGAGAAACGCAATTATTGAGGAAAGGTTAAGGAAGAATCTCCTCTGGTCCCTTGGGGTTCCAGTTAGTAAAATACGCGTATTGTATAATACACGAAGTACGCAATCAGAAGCTTCTGAGACAAAGAAATTATTGAGAAAGGAATTTGATTCAATCAGATGGATTATACAGTGCGTTAATGATTTGCATGTGAGAAGAGCGCTTCCTTCATACGAGAAGGAATTTGGGTATGGGGTGCGCGTAGTTGCCTACCCGGTTCATTGTGACAAATATACGACTGCGCTTCTTCCTGTGTGGTTTAGGAGAATGAGTATTAGATATGAATCAGTATGGGCCTTGTATATGGTAGCTACGTGGGTGGCATGGAAATTGCATGTCATTAAGTAATAGGTAAAGACATCTTGTATAAGGGGAGGGACCAATGAATGGTGTGTTCCCAGTACAGACAGATACTCTCGTCTTTATTATTGGATTGTACGTCGCGGGGGCCATGATTGAATGGCTACGTCAGTTTGGGCATCTTGCTTCATGGCTAGGCGCGCTCAGTAAAGAAAAAGAAGGTGATCACTACGTATTTTTTTTCGGAAGAATCAGAGTGAGGTCAGCTCCTGATGTGAAGAAGCTTAATAAGGGGCTGGTAAGGGCAAGTATATTGAGAAGTATAATCTGGCCTCGGTATCTCGCTCGTCTAATATTATGGTATTTGAGAACGTTGCACCTTAATATGCGAAGAGATTAATAGCTCATGTAGGGGCGATCCCCGCCAAAGAAGTAATGTCCTAAGGAGGATGTAATGCCAAAAAAGGCAAAACAGATGCGAGTTATCAACCTCGCGCATGACAAGAAATCAGCTTTGATCATCGGCCGAGATGGGAGAAAGCTCGCCATTAACACTGATGGTGGGCAACATACCTTTATTTCGACGACAACTCAAGAGAGATACAAGGTGGAGAAGGGCCAAGTCGAATACCTCGGCCGTCAGAAATAATAACAACGAGGGCATCTAGTAGAAAACGAACGATGCCCCTTTTTTAATTTCGAATTATCCACTATTAAGTGGATAATTCAGTGTTGACCTATGGAGGCTCGGGGGTTATTATGGATATGCGGTGGTGCTAAGTGGATAAAAGTGGGGAAAAACCTACTAGAGAGTGCATAACTAATAGCAACGTCCAATTAAGAACAGATCTAATGTTTATAGGAGAGTATCAGCACAACATGGACGACAAGGGTAGGTTGGCAATCCCGACTAAATTCAGAGCATCTTTGAAAAAAGCGGTAGTCACACGTGGCATCGATAACTGCTTGTGTGTGTATACCATGGAAGAATGGGAAAAGGTTGCAGTAAAGCTTGCAGCGCTTCCAGTGGGCCAAGCAAATAATCGCGCTTATTCTCGACTCATGCTCGCAGGAGCAATGGATTTTGAGCTTGATGCGCAAGGTAGGGCAGTACTTCCTGAATATTTACGGAAGTACGCGGGGTTACACAAAGAGGTGGTTGTCGCAGGTTTATATAACAGGTTGGAACTATGGGACAAACACACGTGGGAGCAGTATAAGCAAAAGAGTGAAAAGCATAGTGAAGCTATCGCAGAGCAATTAGGTTCCCTCGGGGTATGAACCATGCCCCAGTACTGGTAGAAGAAGTACTTACTGGTTTAGTCATAAAAGAGGGAGGGAAGTACGTTGACGCTACCGTAGGATTAGGAGGTCATACACGAGCGATACTACTCAAAGACCTCTCTGCTCACATTCTCGCTATAGACGCAGATCACAACATGCTTACACGAGCTCAAGAGAATGTACACGAATTTGGTACACGCGTTATTTTGAAAAAAGGTAATTATCAAGAGATTGTCTCTTTCGTTCATGAGATTGGATGGGACAGTGTTGACGGTATCCTTATCGACCTTGGGTTAAACTCAGCCCAGCTTGATGATCCTATGCGAGGTTTTTCTTTTAAAGGCTTGGGTCCGCTTGATATGCGGTTTGATCAAGAGATGAGCCTTTCGGCAGCTCAGATTATAAAAGAATGGCCAGAGCGTGAGATCACAAGAATTCTGGGAGAGTATGGGGAACTAGGAAACGCGCACAAGGTAAGTAGTGCGATTGTAAAAGCGCGTGGACGAATTCCTTTAGAAACTACCCATGATTTGGTACATGCATTACTCCCGTATCTTCCTAAAGGAAGAAACGTGGATATGCTCAGTAGAATCTTCCAGGCATTAAGGATCGCGGTTAACAATGAACTATCTGGTTTTGAGAATTTTTTGAATGAGGCAATAAAGGTTTTGGGTTCTGGGGGGCGGATCGCGGTTATTTCTTTCCATTCGCTCGAAGATAGGATAGTGAAGAATTTCTTCAAATCTGCTCCCCAGCTCAGGGTTTTAACAAAAAAAGTGATTAAGCCGAAGTATGAAGAGGTGAAGGGGAACAGACGTGCCAGGAGCGCGAAACTACGGCTCGCGGAAAAGATATAAAATAAAAATAAAAAATATGCTGAATTCTTTTAATGCACATCGATATAAACTAACGGCAATGGCGCTTAAAGCAAATACGGTTGAGGTGAAACTCGCGCTTCTAGGGTTGTTATTCATGACTGCCCTTTTGTATCTCATGAGCGTTAACTCACTCTCTACACAAGGATTTAAGATAAAAAAAATGAATACTGATCTAGGAGCATTAAAAAAAGAGAATCTTGAGCTCTCATTTAGTTTAGATACCCAGAATTCAGCACAAATAGTCATGGACAAAGCTGCGCAATTGGGATTAGAGCACCCTGCTGCGAGGGAATACGTGCTCGCATCCAGTCATAATGTAGCGCTTTCACGATAGGAAGAGTAGAGTAGTACGTACTAATAATTATACCCGTGCTTTCAAGACTCACAGTAGTAAAGATTTTTTTTGCCGTGTGGATTATCACGCTCATTGGGCGTCTTTTTTATTTGCAGGTCATTAAACATGATACGTTCGTACTTGCCGCGGATAAACAACATTTTGATAGACGTTTTGTGGAAGGGGAGCGAGGTAAGATATTTTTAAAAGATTTTAAAATAAAGGATAAATATTACCCACTCGCGACAAATAGAGAATTATTCACCATCGCGATATCCCCACGAACAGTCAAAGATTCTCCAACCGCGCTCACGACTCTCCATGACCTTTTAGGCGTTGCAACAACCACGATACAAGAAAAACTTGATAAAAAAGATGATGTGTATGAAGTGATTAAACGTAGCGTGGATAGTGATACCACGGCGCTACTTAGATCTAAAAATATTGAGGGTATTATTTATGACAAAGAAATAGGGAGGTTCTATCCTGAAAAAGAAAACGCGTCACATATATCAGGATTCTTAGGATTTAAAGGAGATACCCGCGTAGGGCAGTATGGATTAGAATCATATTATGAAAAAGAGTTACAAGGAGAAAAGGGAGTGTTAGAAGCAGCGTTTGACGCGGGAGGAAGAGTGATTGTCACCAATGCAGGATATATTAAGGAGCCGGAAGCAGGAGTAGATTTGTATACCACCATAGATAGAACGTTAGAATATTACGCGTGTAGTAGGCTTGATGAGGCAGTAAAAAAGCATGGTGCTGATAAGGGGAGCGTGATTATCATGGATCCGTTCACAGGAGCCATATTTGCCCTTTGCGATGCCCCTCAATATGACCCTAATGAGTATTCAAAGGTGAAAGACGCGTCTGTGTTTATGGATGGGGCAGTATCACGTGCGTATGAGCCGGGGTCTATTTTTAAATCAATCACCATGGCTGCAGCTATTAATGAGGGAAAAGTAACACCTGATACCACGTACAAGGATGAAGGAGAGGTGAAGATAGGGAAGTACACGATAAAGAATTCAGATTTAAAAGCGCATGGTATTACCACCATGACGCAAGTATTAGATGAATCGCTTAATACTGGCGCCATATTCGCCGTACGACAATTAGGAGTGGGGTTATTTAAAAAATATGTAAGAGATTTTGGATTTGGAGAAACAACTCACATAGATACTGCAGGTGAAGGAGCAGGGAATATTAGCAGACTCAATGAGCCATCAGATATCTATCCCGCGACTGCGTCATTCGGACAAGGTATTACCACCACACCGTTACAGATGCTTGTAGCATATGCGGCTATTGTGAACGGGGGATATCTTGTAAAACCATATACAGTAGAGCGCATTGAAAAAAGTGATGGTACGGTTGAAATAACAAAGCCAAAGGTAGTGCGTCAAGTGATCTCCGCACAAGCAGCGCATACGTTGTCCGCTATGCTTGTATCAGTGGTTGAAAATGGACATGGAAAAAAAGCAGCTGTCAAAGGATATTATATAGGAGGGAAAACAGGTACCGCACAAGTACCTCTTGCGAGTGGAGGGTACGATCCTCATAAGACCATAGGATCATTTGTGGGATTTGGGCCTCTTAAAAATCCACGATTTGTCATGATTACTAAATTAGATAATCCAAAAGACGTGCAATTCGCGGAAAGTACCGCAGGCCCGTTATTTGGTGATATAGCCCGGTTTTTGCTAGACTATCTTGAAGTACCCATGGAACGTAGTTTATGAAAAAAATCCTCAGTTATTTATTAAAAAAAAATGCGCATCGTATAGTAGAAACACATAACCCTATGATTATTGGAGTCACCGGAACCGTGGGTAAAACATCCACCAAAGAAGCGATATACACCTGCGTGAAGAAATTCAGGAACGCGAGAGAAAGTACGAAGAATTACAACAACGAATTAGGATTACCTCTTTCAATAGTGGGAACAGAAAGTGGAGGAAGTTCTGTTATTAAATGGGCAGGAGTACTTACCCATGAGGTGTCAAAAGCCTTGTCTCAAGCAGACTATCCCGAGCTTCTTATTCTAGAAATGGCCGTAGACAGACCAGGAGATCTTGATTATTTGTTGAGTATTGTGCGTCCTAAAATAGGGGTACTTACCGCAATCACTCCCGCACATCTAGAATTTTTTGATGATGATATAGACAAGCTCGCGCATGAAAAAGGGAAACTCTTGAGAGCATTACCTTCCGACGGCACTGCTATTATAAACGGAGATGATCCATTGGTAGTGGTACAAGCACACAACATAGATGCGAAGGTGGTGCGTTATGGATTAAGCGAGGGAGTAGAAGTACGGGCATTAGAAATGAGATTAGTCGTGGATCAATCTACCAACGTACTTCAAGGATTAGGATTTAAATTACAACATAGTGGCGCGATAATACCATTTTTTGTTCCCAATGTGGTGGGAGAGTTTCAGGTCTACGCAGCACTCGCAGGCATCGCATGCGCGTTAGAGTTAGGAATTAACCCTATAGATATTGCGGACGCATTACGAGAGTACGTGCCCCCTCCTGGAAGAATGAATGTGATACCTGGTATTAAACGCACCACCATTATTGATGATTCATACAATTCATCACCTGCCGCGTTACTTGCCGCACTTGATACACTTGAAACACTACCTTCTACAGGACGAAAGATAGCGGTATTAGGGGATATGTTAGAGTTAGGATCTCAAAGCGTGGAAGCGCATAGAATCGCCGGAAAAAGAGTGCCGTCATGCGCTGAGCTCCTCATTACGTCAGGAGAACGCGCCAAAGATATTGCGCATGGTGCGAGGGAAATGGGGCTTGGTGAAGAATACATATTTAGTTTCGCGTCTCCTGAAGACGCAGGATCATTCTTACAAGAACGTATGCATGAGGGAGACGTGGTATTAATAAAAGGAAGCCAAGGAGCTCGTATGGAGAAGATTGTGAAAGAAGTCATGGCTGAGCCTGAAAGAGCGAAGGAACTATTAGTAAGACAAGATAGTGCGTGGAGTAAGTCTTAGCGAGTTGGTTTCCAAATAACTTCTTTATTATTACTAAGTACGTTGGCGTAACGCGCGAGTACAAATAATAGATCAGAGAGTCTATTAATATATATACTAATTTCTTGGCGTAGGGGAGTGTAGCTCGCGTATTCTATAACAGTACGTTCAAGGCGTCTGCATATTGCGCGAGCCATAAATAAATGACAGGCACTTTCAGATCCACCAGGGAATATGAAGTTTTTGAGAGGAGGTAACTCTTTCTCTATTTTATCTATACTTTTTTCAATCCGTGTAATCGTCGTTGTATTAATCATCTTTTTCTTCACAGGCATA
>OBEQ010242508.1_pt1 | contig 48877 bp, 37 predicted proteins | sample 1670901 | NCBI WGS metagenome assembly OBEQ01 (sample SAMEA104232315, study PRJEB22302) | groundwater metagenome | biome: forest; feature: aquifer; material: groundwater | place: USA | collected 2011-08-07 | depth 5.4 m
AAGCCGATCGCAGCGCTTCCCGCCGCAAATCCCGACGTTTTTAAGAGTTTTCAAGACATCAAGCGCCTTCGTGAGGCCGGTGTCCGGATCATCGTCGCGGGCGCGAACAATGTAATCCGGGAGAACGAAGGTCTGGAGAACCAGATGGAAGCCTTCAAGATTCTTTTTGTCGGAGCCACCCATGCGAGTTTTGGAGGGATTTATTCTTCTACCCGCGAAATTTACACCCAGTTAACGGAAGGGATTCAGCGTGTTCGCGACAGAATGGAGGGAGAAGCGATTCCAGGAGAAAAACCTTCTTATGAAGCCGATCATTACCGTATTCTTACTCAGGATGCGGTGGCTAATTTGGCTGTTTCCCTTACCCATTGGATCATCCGGGAATTTAATAAAAGCGCTCCTCAACAGGAAAACGTCGCCGCCCTTCATCGGGAGTTGGCCCGGACCATTCGGACGAGAAAAAACGATCTTTTGAAAAATCCGGAACCTGCTCTCGTGGAACGGATTGTCCAAACCTTGGATGTTGTGTTTTCTACCCTGGAAGAAAGAAACGGTCGTCTCCCAGCGCAATTAACCAGACAGCTTAAGGAGTGGGTGACGCTCGTGGTCATTCTCAATCACGTCATCGGCGTGGCGCGGGAGAGGACGATGTATGACAATAGCCAAATTAAGATTTTGCAGAACCGTCTTCGTTCCGGAAATGTTTCCGATCAGAGGATCGCAGCTTATGAGCTGGGAGTGATGCGGACAGGGTCCACCGAGTTAATGTTGGACGTTCTGGATGATGTTCGTCGTGATGCACGAGTGCGGGCCAATGTTGCCGAAGCCCTGGGAAATTTTAACGATGAGACGGCTGTACCACATTTTTTGAACGTCTTAACCGATTCCAATCCCCATGTTCGCGTCCAGGCGAGAGCGGCTTTAGCCAAGTTTCCCGGACAAGTGGGCCAGAACGGCCTCGAACGTTCCGAACTTCGCAAGACGACACCGCTCATTGAAGAACAAATTAAAGTAAGACTTGGCAGAGAAGGACGGAATTTACCGGCTGTTTCTTGGGTGACGGGAGCTGCAGCCTTCCGGTTTGTCGGCCCCGATCTCGCGGTGCCTGATTTCATTCCTTTCTGGAATCTGAATCTTTTTGGAATCGGAACGGATGGCGTCACAATCAATTTGACACCCGACCAGCGGACACAGATTTTGAATTCGATTCACTCGAATCCGGCGAAAAATTCTTTTTCAGAAAAACCACGCCTTGTGGTGTTGGTTAGTGTGGATAACCAAATCGCCGACATTAATCTTGAAACCATGGGCTTGGGAGTGGGTAGCCAAGTAATCATTCTTGATCCGGCGGGTGCTCAGCGAAAAGCTTTTGATCGTTATGCAAAAATTAAAATCCCCGGGGTACGAATCGCCCAAGGTCATTCGATGAGCAGGCTCCCGGCGGTAAAAGAACTCCAACAAATTTTTGCCTCCACGCCGAACGCTCTTCCGGTTTTGATTTTCCCGGCCGGCTACGAACACTTATTGGAAGGTTATGAACAGGCGGCGGAAGAAGGTTTTGCCGCAACAGCGCCCCGGCTCGAAGCGGCCCGTCTGGCCTTTGCCAGCCTTTTGGGCCGGACCGACAATGCCGTCACGCTTCGAAAACAGGTGCCCGATTCCCGGCTGCTTCAAATCACTTCACCTTCGCACGGCTTGGTGCAGGTCTTGGTGCCGGCCGAGGGTGAAAGAAACTTCGCGGAATTCTACCTCAACTTCACAAGAGAACGGTCGCTGCAGGTCTCTGCCTAACGGATTTTCCTCCTTTCAGACTCCCGTCCTTTTGACTACAATGGTTGCCTTATGGCAAGGGTACTAAGCGGGACCCGTCCCACCGGCAAACTCCATTTAGGGAATCTCCTCGGAGCGCTTGAGAATTTCAAGAAGCTCGAGGGGAGCGAGTCTTTTTTCATGATTGCCGACTGGCATGCCCTCACAACCGAATATGAGTCCCACGCTTCGATTCGTGAGAATGTTATGGAAGTGGCGCTCGATTATCTGGCGAGTGGGCTCGACCCTAAAAAATGCACTATTTTTGTCCAAAGCGAAATTCCGGAGCACGCCGAATTGGCGCTTCTTTTGGGGATGATAACGCCTTTGGGGTGGCTTGAACGCAACCCTACATATAAGGAACAGCTGCGCGAGATGGAAGGGCGGGATCTAACCACACATGGCTTTTTGGGCTATCCCGTGCTTCAGGCGGCAGACATCCTTTTATATAAAGCGGAGAAAGTTCCGGTGGGTGAGGACCAATTGCCGCATCTGGAGCTGACGCGCGAAATTGCGCGCCGGTTCAATCACCTTTTTAAGCCGATCTTTCCGGAGCCCCAGGCGATTTTGACCCAGGCACCGAAACTGCCGGGGATTGACGGGCGCAAGATGTCAAAAAGCTACGGCAATACAATTGAGCTTTCAGACAGCCCGGAAATGGTCGATAAAAAAGTAATGCAGATGGTGACAGACCCGGCCCGCAAGCGCCGGGAAGACAAAGGTCACCCGGACGTTTGTCCTGTCTATTTTTATCATAATTTATTGAAGAATCCGAACGTCAAAACCGTGGCCCATGAATGCAGCAATGCGCTGCGCGGCTGCGTCGAGTGCAAACAGGAAATGGGAACTTATCTGAAAAAATTTATGACCCCGATTTATGAACGCCGCAAAGACTGGGAAAAGCGCCGCTCCGAAGTAAAAGAGATTCTCGCCCAAGGCGCGAAGCGCGCCCGTCAGATTGCCCAGGCCACGATGCAGGAGGCCAAGGAAGCGGCGAGAATTTTATGAGTGAACCCATGAAGGTAAAATTACCCAGCTACGAAGGCCCGCTGGATCTGTTGCTCGACCTCATTCAGAAAAATGAGATGGATATCAAAGATATCCAGGTCTCCGTCATTGCCCAGCAGTACCTGGATTATCTCAATCAGATGCGCGAGCTCAATCTCGAAATTGCGGGTGATTTTTTGGTGATGGCGGCAACGCTTCTTTATATCAAATCCAAGATGCTCCTGCCGCAGGAAGAGGAAGAGAAAGAAGAAGAGGGTCCGGATCCGCGCTTGGTGCTCATCGAAAAGCTTTTGGAATACCAAACCTTCAAACAGGCGGCGCAGGAGCTGGGTGTTCTTGAAACGGAGCGCGGGAAAATTTTTACCCGCCAGATTGCAGATTATTATTTGGAAGACATCAGCCTCGACGAGCCGGAGATCAATACTTTCAGCGCGAATCTTTACGACCTAATTCAGGCCTTTCATCAGGTGCTGACGAAGGCGCCCAAAGAAATGGTCCACGAAGTCTTGGAGCCCGAAGTCTCCATCGAAGAAAAAATGGAAGAAATCAAGAAACGGCTTGCCGCGGAAACCAAGTTTTCTTTTCTAAGCCTTTTCGCCAAACCCTGGACCCGGAGCGAGCTCATCGCTACTTTCCTGGCGCTCCTTGAAGTAACGCGCCTCAAGATGGTGCGGATTTTCCAGGATAAAGTTTTCGGCGAAATCATGATTGAGAAGACGGGGAACCATGCTTGATTCAAAATTAAAAGATAAGGAACGCGAAGCCCAGCTGAAAGCGCTCCGCGAGGAATTGGAAACGCAGCTCGAACAGGATCTTGCCGGGGCGAATCTCAGCTTGCCCAAAGATTTATCGGCGGAGAGCGGAACCAAGGACCTTTCTCCCAAACGGGTCATCGAGGCACTGCTTTTTTCTACGGGAAAGCCGCTCACGATTCCGGAAATCCGGAAAATTCTTCAAAACGTTTCGCCCAAGGACATTGAAAAGTGGATTGCCGAGCTTCGCGAAGAATACGGACGCGAGGGCCGGAGTTTTGAATTGATCGACATTGCGGGCGGTTATGAAATTGTAACGAAAAAAGAATATGCTTCATGGCTGGCGCGGCTTGAACTTCAAAAAAAACTCAAGCAGGCAAGCCGCTCGGCGCTTGAGACGCTGGCGATTCTGGCTTACAAGCAACCCATCACACGGGCTGAAGTGGAGGGGCTTCGCGGGGTGGATATTTCAGGAGTGCTTTCCACGCTTCTGGAGCGAGGCTTCATTAAAATTGTCGGAAAAAAGGAAGTGCCGGGCCGTCCCTTTCTTTATGGGACCACGGAAAAATTCTTGGAACATTTTGGACTCAAATCGCTCACGGATCTGCCGCAAATTGCGGAAATTAAAAATCTAGTGGAGCGGGCCGTAAAAAAGGAAGAGTTAATTGGGGATGGATCTAGAGAACCTACGCAAAAAGATTGACGAGCTGGACCGCAAGATCATTCAGCTTTTGAATGATCGCACAAACCTTGTCCTGGAAATCGGGAAACTGAAATCCAAAGAGGGGAAGGCGGTCTATGCGCCCGAACGGGAAAGCGAAATCTATCAACGGATTGATGAGATCGCCAAGGGCCCGCTTCCCAAAGACGCGCTCAAATCCATTTACCGCGAAGTGATGTCCGCCGCACTCGCCCTCGAGCGGCCGCTAAAAATTGCTTACCTGGGACCCGAGGCTTCTTTCACTCATCTCGCTTCGCTCTCAAAATTCGGATCAAGCGTTGCTTATTCGCCGGCCGGGACGATTTCGGAAGTGTTCCAGGAAGTCGATCAAAAGCGCGCCGATTATGGGGTAATCCCGATTGAAAATTCCATTGAAGGGGCCGTCACGCATTCACTCGACCGGCTGATCGATTCGGATTTGAAAATTTCCTCCGAAATTCTTTTTGAGATTTCGCACAATCTTCTTTCTCATTCGCAACTAAAGGACATTCGGCGCGTCTATTCCAACCCGCAAGTCTTCGGACAGTGTCGCGTTTGGCTTGAAACGCATCTCGCGCGGGTGGAGTTGATCGAGACAGCCAGCACGACCCATGCGGCCCAGCGCGCGGCGAAAGAAGATGGGGCAGCGGCGATCGCTTCCAAGCTCGCTTCGACCGTTTACGACCTTCCTATTCTGGCTGAAGGAATCGAGGACCTGGCCCATAATATGACGCGTTTTCTCGTGATTGGCCGCAACCTCACACCCTCTACCGGAAAGGACAAAACTTCTATTGTCGTCTCCATCAAAGATAAGGTCGGAGCCCTTTATGAGATGTTGATGCCCATCCGCCGCCACCGGATCAACATGACCAAGATCGAATCGCGCCCTTCCAAAAAGAAGGCGTGGGATTATTACTTCTTCATCGATTTCGAAGGCCACGTCCAGAACCCCAAGATCAAAAAGATGCTGGATGAGCTCGAGTCCAAGGTCCGTTTCCTGAAAATTCTTGGTTCTTATCCCCGAATCAGCCGGGGCGAACCGGCCTAGTTTCCCCCTTCGCGGATCCCGCTTTTTCGGGTATAATCTGCCGCTTTCCCCAATGAATACCATGTCCAAGAAACTCTATAAGGATTACGTCGAAGCCATTAAGCCTTACGAACCGGGCAAGCCTATCCACGAGGTGGAGCGGGAGCTGGGCCTGCGTCACGTGGTCAAAATGGCCTCTAATGAAAACCCGCTCGGTCCTTCACGCCGGGCCCTTCGGGCGATGCGCCGGGCGCTCCGCGAAGCCCACCTTTACCCGGACGGCTCTTGTTACGATTTGAGGAAACGATTGGCGGAGGAGCTGGGCATTGCCGACAACCAGTTAATTATCGGAAACGGCTCCAATGAAATCATCGAATTCCTGGCCCGTGGATTTCTTTCGGAAGGGGATCAGGTGATTTCTTCCGCTTCGACTTTTTTGGTCTATCCGATTCTCACCAAGGTTTGCGGGGCTGAGTACATTGAAGTGCCGATGAAAGATTTCCGCTATGACTTAAGGGGAATTCTGGACCGGATCACGGACAGGACCCGATTGATTTTTATTGCAAACCCGAACAATCCGACGGGGACATACGTCACGCGCGACGAAGTGGAAGACTTTCTCACCAAAGTTCCCAAAGACGTCATCGTGTGTTTTGACGAAGCCTATATCGATTTTGTGGAAGCAAAAGATTTTCCTTACCTTCTTTTTCAGGTGAAGACAGAACGCCCCAATTTAATCGTGCTGCGGACTTTTTCCAAATCGTTTGGTTTGGCGGGTCTACGGATTGGCTATGGAATGGGTTCCCCGGAACTCATCGGGTATCTCCACAAAATCCGCCAGCCTTTTAATGTGAATTCCATTGCCCAGGCCGGGGCCTTGGCGGCGTTGGATGACCGTCTTTTTCTCTGGCGGACCAAACACCTGGTAGCCCGGGGAAGGAAGTACCTTTATAGAAGACTCAGGCGGCTCGGGATGCGCCATGTCCTGAGCGAAGCTAATTTTGTTTTAATTGATATGGAGCGGGATGCCGATGAAGTATTTCAGGAGTTTCTCCAACGAGGCATCATTGTCCGTTCGATGAAAGCTTACGGCCTTCCTACGTGGATTCGTCTCACGGTGGGAAAGCGGAGCGAAAATGCGCGCTTTTACCGCGCCCTGAAAAAATTCAGGGCCGAGACCGGAGGACAAGAATGATTATCGTCATGAAACCCAATGCGACACCGGACGAAGTTCATCACGTGTGTGAAAAGGTGAAGAGCCTTGGGTTGACAGCCCACGTTTCGCGCGGTGTGGAACGTACCATCATCGGTGTGATCGGGGAAGAAGAGAAAGTCCGAGCCAAACCTTTCGAGGCTTTTCCCGGCGTAGAGACGGTGACCCCGATCCAAAAGCCCTTTAAGTTGGCGAGCCGTTACTTCAAACCCGAGGCAACGGAATTTGAAATGAAAAACGGCGTCAAGGTCGGCGGCAAAAAAATCGTCGTGATGGCCGGGCCCTGCTCCGTGGAAAATCGCGAGATGCTTTTCAAGGTAGCCAAAGAGGTCAAAGTGGCCGGTGCAAGTTTTCTCCGGGGAGGTGCCTTTAAACCGCGGACTTCTCCTTATGCCTTTCAAGGTCTCGGCGAGGAAGGCTTGAAATATCTGCGCGAAGCAGCGGATGAATTCGGGTTACTTGTCGTCACGGAAGTAATGGATACACGTACCGTAGAGCTCGTCTCTCAATATGCGGACATGTTGCAGATCGGCGCCCGCAACATGCAAAATTTTGATCTGCTTAAGGAATGTGGGATGTCGAAGAAGCCCGTGCTTCTGAAGCGCGGACTGAGCGCTACCATCCAGGAACTTCTGCTTTCCGCGGAATATCTCCTTTCCAAAGGAAACTTTAAAGTGATGCTTTGCGAGCGGGGGATTCGTACTTTTGAGACGGCTACGCGAAACACCATTGATATCAACGCGATCCCCGTTATTAAAAAGGAAACCCATTTGCCAGTTATGGTTGATCCATCTCATGGGACCGGAAAATGGGAATATGTCGCGCCTATCGCCCGCGCTGCGGTTGCTGCCGGAGCCGACGGGCTTATGATCGAAGTCCATCCCAATCCCGAGGAAGCCTTGTCTGACGGCCCGCAATCGCTTTTGCCGGAAAAATTCCGTCAGATGATGGAAGAAGTTCGTCCCATCGCAAAGGCCCTCGGTCGAGAGCTTTGAGCCAGACCCCTCGTCGCATTGTCCTGGTTGGTTTAGGATTGATCGGCGGATCGCTCGCCGCCGCCTCCCGCAAAAAATTTCCCCGCGCCAAAATTATCGGTGTCACTCGAAACCGCTCAGCGCTTTCCCAGGCCAAGAAAAAGAAATGGATCCACGAAGGATTCCAGCATCTGGATCAAGCGTTTCGTAAGCAGGATAAAATACCGACACTCATCATTCTTTGCACACCCGTGGATACCTTAAAAGATTTCCTTAAGCGAATCGACCGGCTTGCGCCGTCCGGCACGGTCGTGACGGATACGGGAAGCGTGAAGGGGTTTCTCGTGCGCTGGGCAGAGAGGCAGCGTTGGCAGCATATTCAATTTGTTGGCGCCCATCCGATGGCTGGCTCGCACGAGCGGGGGATCAATGCAGCTCGGTCCGATCTTTTTAAAGGCTCACTTACATTGATTACGCCAGGCCGTAAAAATTCTTCCCAGCCACTTCATCTTGTTAATAATTTTTGGAAAAAGGTTTCAGGCCGCGTTGTCATAGTTTCTCCGGAAGAACACGACTCCCTTACGGCTGAAATGAGTCACCTTCCTCATCTTCTCGCCGCCCTGCTGGTCGATGGCATTTCTTCCAAAGCGCTTAATTTTGCAGCTTCCGGTTTTTTGGACACGACGCGTGTGGCGCAGGGTGATCCCGCGCTTTGGGTTCCAATTTTTCTGGAAAATCGTCGTGAGTTGTCGCGCGCGGTTTTTGATTTTGAATCGAAACTCCGGCAGATTAAAAAAATTCTGATGAAAGGAGACATTCGGAGACTTCGAAAAATCCTGGGACGGGCCCAAAAACGCCGCTTGGTCCTGGGGAATTTCAAGCAATAAGTACTTGATTTACAGCCCTTTGTTGTTATAATGCAACTGTTTATGACCCAGCCATTTGCTGAGCTTCTAAACCAAACCTTCCAAAACTTCCAAGAAGGTGAAATCGTCCGGGGACGGATCATTGCGATCCGCAACAAGGAAGTCCTGGTGGACATCGGTTACAAGTCCGAAGGGATCCTTCCCCTGGAGGATTTTACTGACACTGCGGAAATTCAGGTCGGCAACGAAATCGACGTCCTTTTTGAATCGTTTGACGATGAAGAGGGCGTTGTTCTCCTTTCCAAGAGGAAAGTAGACCGCCAACGTACCTGGGACGACGTTTTAGCCCATGCCCAGGAAAATACGATCGTAGACGGCCGAATCTTCAAAAAGGTTCGTGGCGGTTTCATGGTGGATATCGGAATGGAAGCCTTTTTGCCCGCCTCTCTGGTAGACGTCAAACCCGTTCGAAACCTCGATCAATTCCTTAGTTTTACCGGCAAATTCGTCATCGTAAAAATTAATCATAAGCGCAGAAACATCGTGGTCTCCCGCAAAGATTATCTGGAACGCGAGAAGATGGAAGCGCGTCGGGGTCAGATCGGAACGTTGCAGGTAGGACAAGTGGTGAAGGGACGAGTCAAAAACATCACAGATTTCGGCGCCTTCATTGATTTGGGTCATCTGGACGGGCTGCTTCACATTACCGACATGAGCTGGGGAAGAGTTTCTCATCCTTCAAAAGTCGTGAAACTTGGCGAAGAAATCGAAGTGATTGTCCTCGGAATTGATAAGGATCAGGGAAAAGTTTCACTCGGAATCAAACAGCGGCAGGGTGATCCTTGGGATAACGTGGCGGAAAAATTTCCGGTGGGAAACCGTGTCCGGGGCAAAGTGGTCAACATTCTCCCTTACGGTGCATTTGTGGAACTGGAGCCGGGCATTGAAGGACTCGTTCATATCAGTGAGTTTTCCTGGACAAGACGCGTGAGTCACCCTTCTGAATTTCTTCATATTGCCGACGAAGTGGAAGTCATCATTCTCAATCTGGACACTGCCGAGCGGAAAATTTCCCTCGGAATCAAGCAGGCGCAGGAAAATCCCTGGCACGCGGTGAGAAATAAATATTCCACCGGGGACCGGGTGCGCGGTGTCGTGCGAAACCTCACCGACTTCGGCGCGTTTGTGGAATTGGAACCGGGAATCGACGGCCTTCTTCATATTTCGGACATCTCCTGGACGTCTAAGAATTCCAAGCCGGTCGACCTTTTGAAAAAAGGCGACGAGATTGAAGTCATGATTCTCTCCGTGGATGTCGACAATCAAAAAATTTCCCTGGGAATGAAACAATTAGGAGAAGACCCCTGGCAGTCGCTTACCCAAAACGTTTTTCCGGGAAGTCTCGTGCCCGGCCGGGTGAGCCGGATTGCCAATTTCGGCCTCTTTGTCCAACTGGATAACGGCCTGGAAGGACTAATTCACGTTTCTGAAATTCCCGGGCCGTCCAATTCGCTTGAGAAAAATTTCAAAGTAGGCGACGGCATCCTCGCACAAATTCTTCACGTTGACCGCGAAGCGCGAAAGATCGCACTCTCCCTCAAGAACCTTCCAAGCTCAAGCACCCTTCCTACGGTCCAAACGTCCGGCTCCTGATCATGCAGGTGTTCCTCCCCAAGAGGCGGGTGGTCATCACTGGCATTGGAGTGATCTCAGCCATCGGGATCGGCAAAGACGTTTTTTGGGAATCCCTTCATCAAGGTAAATCCGGCGTTTCTCCCATTACGAGTTTTGACGCCTCCCGATTGTCCACCCAGTTTGCGGGACAAGTTCTAAATTTTGATCCCCTCCAGTACATCGATCGCAAAAGCCTGCGGCGTATGGACCGCACCAGCCAATTTGCCGTAGCCTGTGCCAAAATGGCGGTGCAGGATGCCGGGCTTGATCCGCAATCAAACGGCCGTGAGCGGGCCGGGGTCATCATCGGGACCGCGATGGCGGGCCACGGTCACATTTTGGAGCAACATATCGAGTATCTAAAAAAAGGGCCAGACCGGGTCAATCCTTTTACGACACTCGCTTCTTTCCCCGATGCCTGTGCAAGTAACATCTCAATTGAATTAGGAATCACAGGCCCTAGTTTTTCGATGGCGACCGCCTGCTCCTCAGCCTCGGATGCGGTGGGGTATGCCTTTGACGCGATCATGAGTCACAACGTGGATTTCCTCATTATGGGAGGCGCGGAGGCCACAGTTTTTGAAGCGATCCTTGCCGCTTTCTGCGCAACCCGCGCTCTTTCACGGCGTAACCACGAACCCGCAAAAGCTTCCCGCCCTTTCAATTTGGACCGCGACGGATTCGTGTTAGGGGAGGGGGCGGGAATTTTCGTGGTAGAAGATTATGATCACGCCAAAAAGCGCGGGGCCCACATCTATGCGGAGATCCTCGGCCACGGGATGACTTGCGATGCTTATCACATGACAAGCCCTGACCCCAGCGGAAAAGAGGCGGTCCGAGCGATGGAAATGGCGATGAAACAGGCAGGCGTGAAGCCCGATCAGATCGATTACACCAATGCCCACGGCACTTCCACTCCACTCAATGACAAGACGGAAACGATGATTATAAAAAAAGTATTCGGCGACCGGGCTTATCAAGTGCCGATCAGTGCCACCAAATCAATGATTGGCCACCTGATCGGCGCTGCGGGGTCCGTTGAGTTGATTGCCACGATCCTGGCCATGGAAAAAGGGGAGATTCCACCCACCATCAATTATGAAATTCCGGATCCGGAATGTGATTTGGATTATGTTCCGAATAAACCGCGGCCCGCTAAAATCGAAATCGCGATGAAGAATTCTTTTGGATTCGGCGGGAAAAATTCGATCCTGATTATCTCTAAGCCGTAACGGAAGGTTTCTTACGCGGAAGAACGAGATCCCCCGATTCTTCGCCTGCTGCTAAAATTCCTCTCTTTGACGCCTCAATAAATCGAACGAGCTGTCCCACTTCGGGAGAAGTGAGTTCTTCTTTGATCTTTTCTAAAGCAGAGGAGACGGCAAGGCCGGACCGGTAGAGATATTTGTAGGCCTTTTTGATTTCATCGCGCGCACTTTCCCGAATTCCTGCCCGGCGAAGCCCCACCACATTGATACTTAGAACCACCGCGGGCCTCCCGCCGCAAATCATGAAAGGGGGAATGTCCTTATTGCAGGCGGAGAGCGCACTCACCATGGCGAGGCGCCCAATGCGCGTAAATTGATGAAAGCCGGTCATCCCCGAGAGAAAAGCTTGGTCTTCGACAATGCAGTAGCCGGTGAGCGATGACTGATTGACCATGATGATTTGATTGCCGAGTTCGCAATTATGGGCGATATGACAGTAAGCCATAATGTAATTTTCATTTCCGATAACCGTTGCTGTCTCGGGCTTGGTTCCCCGGTGAATCGTCACGTATTCGCGGATTTGGTTTTTATCTCCAATTCGCGTAAAAGTGGAGGCGCCTTTATAAGAGAGGTCCTGGGGGGTATGGCCGATAACCGCACCCATGTGAATTTCATTGTGGCTGCCGATTTCAGTACCCTTGCAAAGATAAGCGGATGCGTAGATGACGTTGTGGGAACCCAGTTTCACCCCGTCTTCGATGACCACATGAGGACCTATACGGTTCCCCATGCCTAACTGAACTTTCTTTCCCAGGATTGCCGTCGGGTGGATCTCAGACATAGGCATGAATTCTAACATGGATGCCAAGAAGTGTCAGCTTTAGCCTCATAAATTAGCTTAACTGATTATAGTAAATAGGGTTAGGCCATATCTTTCTACGACATTCCGCCTTGCAAAACCCTGTAATACCTGGTAATCTTTCTTAAGCTTTTCAGAAACACTCCCTACCATCCTTTTATCCAAGGAGGAGGAATTTTTTTTGGTGTTCAGCTGAAAAGTTTAAAAAAGAGATGCAAAAGCAAACCAAAAGGCAAGTCACCTCACTTCTCACGACGCTTCTTTTCGTCTTCACTCAATTTAGCCCGCTTCCCGCTTTTGCGGCCGGACAAGCATCTCCTGAAGTCAAACTGCCTTCCGAATTTCAGCTGAACCTTCCTCCCGATCTGGGGACCATTCAAAACTTGGTTACGGGGACGGGTCCGACTCTGATCCACATCCAAGACGCCCACGGCAATTACGAAGCGCAGAAAAAAATCCAAGAAATCCTGCAATATTTAAATCAATCCTACGGCGTCAAACTCCTTCTTTTGGAAGGAAGTGCTTTTAAGTTAAAGCCCGAATTGATCCGGTTGTTTCCCGCGCATCCCGAGATCACAAAAGAAGTATTGGATGGATTGGCCAAAGCATCCTTTGCCCAAGGCGAAGAACTTTTCCTGGCGGAGACAGCGGATGTAGAAGCTTACGGAATCGAAAATCTCGACGCCTATCTTGCCAATAGCACAGCCTTCAAAGTTGTGATCACCGAGCAAGAAAAAACAGAAGGATTTATCCAGGATATGGACCGGCAGATTGAAAGCCTCACGGGTCCTTATCTGAATAAAGACCTTCGGGCCTTCTTGAAGCGGACCGAAGATTTCGATGAGAAGCGGCTTTCCCTGATGGACTGGATCACTTATCTCAAGATACAGGCCAAAGGAGTCCTCCAAATCGATTTGAACGATCCGGCCTATCAAATCAATTGGCCGATGCTCGAGCGAATTTATAAATTAGCGGAGTTTGAAACCGCGATCGATATGAAAGCCCTTGCCGGTGAGCAGGTGAAGTTCCTGGAAGCGATTCATTCGATCGCCTCGGAAATTTATCAAGAAATTGAAAAGCTCCTTTCCGCGCCGGTCTCACGTCATGAGCTTCCCGATCCCGAAACCGAACTCCTTTTTGAAGATATGGTGGCCGCATTGCCGGCCGATTTCAATTACGACGCTTATCCCAACGTAAAACGTTTCATTGCTCACCTCATTCTTCAAAGTGAAGTGAAAGGCGAGCGTTTGATGGGGGAGATGAGCCGGCTCACCGATTTCATTTCTGAAAAGTCCGCCAAGACACCGGTTGAGAAAAAAATCCTCACGCTCCTTCGGGATCACCGCCTCCTCAAAAAATTATTTGCTTTGGAATTAACCCCCGAAGATTACGAGCAAGTTCTGAAGCGCGGGACAGATCTCCGTCCTTCCGGTGTGACTCAGAAATTTCTCGAACTCAATAAAACAAAGCGCATCCGCGATGTGGAATTTGGACACACGGATGAGATCGATTCCCTTTTCGATAAAGCGCTCGAATTTTACGCCGGGGCCAAAGCCCGCGACGGCTCCATGACGGAAAATATTTTAGCCCGGATGAAAGAACAGGGTGCCGACAAAGCGGTTGTCATTACGGGCGGCTTTCACGCGGAGCCGTTTAAAAATTTCTTTCAAAAAGAAGGTTTTAATTACGCTCTTATTGCTCCGAAAATTGAGACCGCCGAAGGCCGCGAGGCTTACCTTAAGTCCATTCTGCAATATTCCACTCTCAAACCTGTCCAGAAATTAGGATTTGATTCTCCGGACTTAGCCGCGCAGGGAGTAAATCCAGGATTAGTGAATGTGGGGATTCTCGCCGAAGCTTCCCGCGTTTCCGCCCTTCGCGGAGTAGATTTGAATAGCTTACTTAATGAAAGCGTTCGCTTTACAGGCACCGAAATGAAACGGGAAAAAGGTGCGAACGGGGAAGATGGTTTTGCGGTGAAATTTACCGATGGAAGTTCTTATTGGCTCGGCAGCAAGGTAGTCCAAACTGAAAAAGTCGTGGTCGATTCCAATCAAGTCAGTGTTCGTTCGGAAGCGCGAGCGAACCCGAAGATTCGCAGACTTCGTGTAGAGCGACTAGAGGACAGAAAGCTTTTGACAGGGAACGATAATGATAATAACTCCGTTGCACCTTTGAGAGAGTCACATCTTTTGGCCGAAACCGCTCAAGTTAGCCCGTCTGTGGTACAAACCGTAACAGATTCAGACATCATTTCAAATACCACCACCCCCGCGTACCACAACACCGACTTCAGTTTTGTTTCTGTAAGCAATGCAACTGAGACTCAGATCTATCTCAAGAATGTGAATACGGGAGAGCAAACGTTCGTGGCGACGGCCGTTTCCGGCCAAACCGTCGGTCCTATGGATGTGAATCCAGCAGGGACACATGCGTTCGTGAACATTCTTCGCCGGGAAACCACAAGTAGCGGGTATACGGATACAGGCGATGTCCTTGTCTTTGATATGACGCAGAAAAAAATCGTCCAGGTTGAAAATGTTGAAAGCTCGGGTCTGGCAACAATCCAAGGAAGGGTGGTCGATAAGTACGAATTCCAAAATGGACTCGTTCTTTTCAATTCGACAATCTCCTCCTTTACACAAGCGATTGTCACTTCTCACGCCGGAAACGTTCTTAATTTGAATACCGCCACACCCCGGCACACCAAGACCTTTACAAGCGTTAATCTTGGTTCTGAGGTATTTACCCCACAAAAGGACAAACTTATTTTTGGAGGCGAATTACACGGTCCAGGCAACAATGCCATTGGGATTTATGATGTGGCGACTGGGGCCTTTGCTTATCAGCAGCTTCCGAACTTTGGATTTGGCGGGATCAAGGCAATAAGTGCGGACGGGTCTCAAGCTATTGTTGCTTCCGACGTCAATACCGTTTATATCGTCTCGCTCCACGATCTTACAAAAGTAACTCAGACCGTCAACATCCCCGTGCCAGACGGTAAAGGTCCAACTGATTCTAGTCTCGTTCAAGCCCGACACCTTACTCCCACCACGGTTGAACTCAGCGTGCAAGACGGGAGGGTGTTTAAACTGGATACTTCGACTTTGAGCTTGAATGACATTTCGTCTCTTGACACCAATGAAGATGGTCTTGTTACCCCCATCGACGCGTTGAGAGTGGCTAATAGCATAAACGCGAACAGTCAGTATTCCCCATCCTTAGATGCTAATGAGGATGGAAAGGTGACTCCGGAAGATTTTTACGCGGTTACCAACTATCTAAATCACGAAGAGCATATCGTCACTCCCTCCAATTTTAAGTATTATTATAGGGTGAGGAACGGCACGCATGGGGGATATCCGGCCTCATTTTATGATATTTTTACGGACGGGACGTTGGTTGCATCACCCATCAAGATAAGCTACTTTCCAAACATTCGTGGCGGGACAACGGAAGCTATTGCTCCGGATGTGAGTCCGGACGAGACGGCCGCTGTCACCGCCCAATTTTCAACCCCTTTTGATAACACTCCGCCTCACCAGTACTTGGCAGTTTACTATTTAAAAATAGGAGAAGTGATTACCCGCCCCCAGCTGATCCCACTTCCTTCAGAAGATCGGGCGGTAAAGGTTCAGTATTCAGGACCAACAACGGCATTAGTTACCTTCGCATCAGGAAAGACCCAGGAAGTTGAAATTCCAACGCCGCCTGTAACGGATCAAGCGTTGGCTGAACTAGATCTTGAAGGTGAGAACCTGAAAGGTCTTGCGGAAGAAATTTCAACCCGCTCCGAGGCGCGGATCGTCACTCATGGGCAGTTATTGAAAAATTTAGAATTAAGACTCGCTTCGTTATCCCGTTATCATGACCAACTTGAAAGTTTGCTTAGAGAAAAGGAGAGTCAACCTCAGCGTCCTCTTGAGAATGATGTCAGAAAGGTAAATTCTGAGAAAATTGATACGAGGTTATCTGAAATTGAAGGAATTGGAGAAGACATAGATCTCGTCGATCAAATGATCGGCCAAATTTCACATAATATTTCCGATTTAAAAGTGGCGATTGCAAAGAGAGAGTCCTTGGGCGATGAGGAAATAAGCGCCATTCGTGATCTTGTTAGGGCAGCAAATGAGTTAGAGCATGATCTTGCGTCCTTTCGCTTTCCCTCCCGCTCCGAGGCGCGGGCGCGGGACGAGGTTTTTGAAGCTGAGAGACTCAGCGCTCTCGCTAAACGGCGCGGATTTTACAACCCATCCCAGGAAAAAATAGCTCTTAGTAACGCTACGATGACTGAAGCCGATATCCTGCGAAGCACCCTCAATGCTAAAAGCCTTCAACCTCCCACATCAACAAACCCCTCGCAGGAAAAAATAGCTCTTAGTAATACTGTTATGACCGGAGCTACCGTCCTTCGTAATACGGACAATAACGACAGTGTAAGGCCTCACCTGCCGATTTCGCAACGCTCCGAGGCGCGAAGCATTGAGACCGAACCCACTTTAGAAAGCAGAATCAAAGAAGTACTCGCTCGGATGATCGGGGCCACCATCGGGACCGTTATCATTAAAGTGTTTGTGGATAATGTGTCCGTTGCTCCCGACGGATTCGTTTTTAAAAATGGTAAAAAGGATCCTGATTTTGACAGGATACAAGAACGTTTAATAGAAAAGGTCGCTTCCCAGATTGGCGGTCCTTCACAACATTTTGAAATCAACGTTAAAAACAATGTCCTCCACATTACCACCCGATCTGAGGCGCGCGCATCGTATAAGAAAAAATTAATCGAAACTCTGAGAGAAGCTTTCGAGTATGCGAAATGGTTACAAGAGTCAAGATCTCGAATGGCGGATGTTCGCATTCAAGACTCAGCCCATTGGGATCAAAATACATCTAATAGGATTGACGAGCTCGATACAGAGAGATCCAACGCAGCGATCGAAAAGGCGGTTTTTAGAGAGGCTTTAAGGTATGTCAGGAACCCAGTGCGAAGAAATCCTAAGCTAGAGAACGCTGTCAGGTATGTTAGCAAGAAAACCTCTTACTCGAAGGACCTAATACGGCCGATTCTAAATCGAGTTTTTGCCCCCCGTTCCGAGCCGCGGACCGGACAAGACCAGGCCAGAAAAAAATTGGAAGCAGCACTTGTCATGATTGGTAGAGCGGGTCTCAGCAAAGATAACTTTCTAACCCTTCAAAGGATAACGGATATCGCCAATAAGTTACCCGCTTACAATTCACGAGCATTTTCGAAAGGATTATTAAACGGGAAATATGAAGGAAACCTGAAGGAAAACAGTCTTCTTTCGCTCGATTCTCTTCAGAGGACCCCTGCCAACCCAAGTTTTATTACGAAATATTTAAAATTGGACGAATCCACCCATACGTACAAAGTAGACTTATTCAGAAAGTTTTCGCCGGATGAAATCCTTGTCCGTTGGACGTATTCCTACATATGGGGCAATGAGCCGCCCGTTTACAAGGAATCCCTTTCCTCTATCACACCCCAAAAATTTATCGAAATGATCGCAGATTTCTTGCGAGCTTTCCCTAACGAAACCGGCGTTCAACAAACAAGAGAGCTTATTGAAAAGGCTGAAAAATGGATTGGAACGTCCCGCTCCGAAGCGCGGGACATTCAAGGACAGATGGAAAAGGAAGTTGAAAATTTATTGGCGGCAAAAACCTTGCAGGAACGGGGAGAGGTTGCGCAGCACCTTCTTCAATTGGTAGCGCCGGCCGGATCTGAAAATGTCCCCGTATTAGCGGCGGTTCTGCGCGGCCAAAGGAACAATTTTGCTAACATTCCGGATTCTGAAGAATTCCGTCTTTTAGCCGCCATGGGCCGGATTGCTTTGGTGAATCGGCCTTATCATTTTAGGCCCACCCCGGTTAACACATCGAGTCTTCACTCAAATTCCACGCAACGTGTGCGCGACACTTTAAGTCTTGGTCTTCTTAGAAACATTACCGTCTTTGGCAGACCAATGGTTCAGAATGGTCAATTGATCGGGCAAGGTAATTCTCTGCAAAGCGTAGTTGATAACACCGTTCAAATAATCAACAAAACAATTTTAGATGAGACGCCACGGAGAACTGAAAAGTTTATCGGAGCCCCTTCTTATATTGCTATTTGGACTCAGGGTTATGAATCTTTTACCATATCGGCCTCTCGTTCTGAGACGCGAGTTGCAGCAAGAGAAATTGCCCCGAGAGTTAACGTGAATCGGCCTGTAAAAAGACCCGAGCTTTCCCGTCGTGATTTCGTGAAAGGAACTCCCGTACCGCTTCCTTTGCGAACTATTGTCCGGCTCTTGGGATTCTTTGTTCCGACAAGATTTGGGCCAGAGGATGTAGCTGAAATTTTTGAAGCCGTTGCCAGTCGTCCGGTTTTTGCATCGGAAGTTGCGGTGCCGGTCATGGCCGGTCCCGACAGTTTTCAGGAAATGGTCGGCACGGCGTCAGAAGTTACGATCAAGCCTACGGAAGAATATCTTCGCGAAGTGGTGACGCAATTTTCTAGTGTTACGGCTGAGCAACTCCGGGGAATTGTGCTGGATGGGGCCCGTCTCGACAAATTGACCGAAAAAACCGAGCGGCTTTTAAATCTTTTTAGAATTTTAGATGCGATTAACGGCGCCACGGATAATAAAAAACCCCTCATTGTGTTGGTGGGGGATAAGAAAGAAATGGTCAACCGTCTGAAAGATGTCCTGACGAATCAAAACAGCGGAATTATGGACGTTGAAGATCGCGCTGTGGCGTCGGAATTTGCGAGACGGATCAATCAATTTGTTACGGTTCTTGAGCCGCAGACCGGGGAACCCTTCTCTCAAACCCTGAATCGTTATGTCGACGCCAATCCCGGAACGGGTGCCTTGCTTTCTCAAGACGTGGAAGGTCTGAAGGTGGATGTCAGTTTTGTCGCCGAAGGCGCTAAAATCGCCAAGGAAGAAGATGCCGTGCCCTTCATGGTGAGAAACCTTCTTCAAGGATTGGCACAGATTAGCGGCTCTAAAGTGGAAAATCCCGAAGAGCGCGCCCGGGACTTAATCGAAGCCGCTCTTATTAAAGATCTCGGCATTGTGGTCAGTGTGGTCCCACATGGCAATCAGGCGGTCATCATGATCGAATCCCTGGCCCGGTTTGTGGAAAGCCTGCGCTCCCAGCTTCGTATCCAAGTGGCCGCCTAATCGGCCGGCCTCGTTCAGCCGTTTTCCTCTCCCTCGGTTTGTTGTAGAATACCCGCTTCATGGACCTCTCTAAGGAACTCCAGCAGATTCGCCACGGCGCCCTTGAGCTCATCACAGAAAAAGAGCTTGAGGCCAAGCTCGCCCGCGCCCATAAGGAAAAAAGGCCCCTTCGCATCAAGTATGGGGCCGATCCTTCGGCGCCGGACTTGCATCTGGGCCACACCGTTCCTTTAAGGAAACTGCGCGAATTTCAGGAACTGGGTCACACCGTGGTTTTTATCATCGGCGATTTTACGGCGCGGATCGGCGACCCTTCGCAACAATCCGAGACCCGTAAAATGCTCACCTCGGACGAAGTTCATAAAAATGCGCAGACTTACCAAGAGCAGGTTTTTCGGATTTTGGATCCCAAGAAAACGGAAACTCATTTTAATTCCGAATGGCTCGGGAAAATGGACACGGCGCATCTCCTGGAGCTTACTTCAAAATATACGGTCGCGCGTCTTCTCGAGCGCGATGATTTTGAAAAACGCTATCGGGCGGGCCATCCGATTGCGCTCGTGGAATTTCTTTATCCCTTGCTTCAGGGTTACGATTCGGTGATGGTCAAATCCGATGTGGAAATAGGGGGAAGCGACCAAAAATTCAATCTTCTGGTCGGGCGTGAGCTACAGCGCGAATGGAAACAGGAACCGCAGATCGTTCTGACGCTTCCGTTAATTGAGGGAACGGACGGGGTGCAGAAAATGTCCAAATCTTTGGGCAATCATATCGCCCTCAAAGACTCCCCGAAAGAAATGTACGGAAAGATCATGTCCCTTCCGGACGCTTTGATGGAACGTTATTTTCGTTACGTTTCTCCTTTATCCGTGGAAGAAGTAGAAAAAATTCTGAAAAAATTATCAGCCGGCGAGCTTCATCCCCGGGAAGCAAAGGCGCGGCTTGCTTTTGAAATTACGGCGGCGTATCACTCCAAAAAAGAGGCGGAAGAGGCAGGGCGGGAGTTTGACCGTATTTTTAAAGATAAAGGATTGCCTGAAGAAATCGAGACCCTTCGGTTGAAATCAAAAGAAATGGATATCTTGAGCCTCCTCAAAGAAACTGGCCTCGTTCCTTCCAAGATGGAAGCACGCCGTTTGGTTTCTCAGGGCGGGATAAAGATCGATTCCGAAAAGGTGACGGATGAGCGAAAAATCATTCCTCTCGCAAAACCGGTTTTGATTCAGTGCGGGAAAAGGAAGTTCATCCGGGTCCAGTCTGCATGATTTCAGTTCAAAACGTTTCCAAAACCTACGGTTCCCACCGCGCTCTTCATGAAGTCTCTTTTGAAGTCCAAAAAGGGGAGGTCTTAGGGCTTCTCGGTCCCAATGGCGCCGGTAAGACCACCATGATGCGTATCCTCACGGGATTTTTCCCTCCGAGCGAAGGAAAGGTCACGCTGGACGGCGTTGATTTGATCAAAGAGCCCAAAAAATTGAAGCGCCGGATCGGGTATCTCCCGGAACGGGTTTCACTTTATCCGGATTTGCGTGTGGAAGAATTTCTGAGGTTCGTTGCCCAAATCAAACAGGTTCCGAAGCAAAAATTAACCGATGAAATTGAGGAAAAGCTATCGCGTTGCGGGATTGATTCCGTGCGTGGGCGACTCATCGGACATCTCTCAAAAGGATTTATTCAACGCGTGGGCTTGGCCCAAGCCTTGATCGGCAATCCGGAGGTGCTCGTCTTGGACGAACCCACGAGCGGGCTCGACCCGAAACAAATTATCGAGATCCGCGAATTGATCCGCGAACTCGGACAAGAGCGTACGCTCATCCTTTCCACCCATATTCTTCCCGAAGTGAGTCTGGTCTGTGAGCGGATCCTGATTCTCAATCAAGGCCGGATCGTAGCGCAGGGGAGGCCCTCAGAGCTTGAGCAGAATCTGAAAGAACGTCAGGAAATTGTGGTGCGGGTTGCCCGAGGAAAAGCCAAGGTCTCACTTGAGAAAATTCTCTATTCGGTTCCCGGCATCGAATCCGTTCAAAAAATAGACGAGGCGGATTCGGTGGAAACTTATTTGCTTCAAGCCTCTCCTGATGAAGAGCTTCGGCCTGAGGTCGCCCGCCGGATTGTGGAAGGCGGATTTTCCCTTCTTGAATTTGCGGCCAAGCGGCTCAGCTTGGAAGATATTTTTCTCAAATTAGTGGTCTCTGAAGAAAAGGCGCCCTCCCTATGAGCGGTATCTGGGCCATTTTAAAAAAAGATTTCTCTTCTTGTTACCGTTCCTGGGTCGGAACTCTGGTCCTTTCCGCCTTTCTTCTGATCGCCGGAATTTTTTTTACGCTTTTTCTGCTGAGCTATAGCCAATTCTCCCTTACCGCAGCGCGCGAGGCCTATAAAGAAATCCAAGGCTTGAGTCTGACCGCCTTCATCATGGGCGCTTTTCTTTTGAATCTCGGTGTCTTTTTTCTTTTTCTGGCCCCGCTTCTTTCGATGCGTTCAATTGCGGAAGAAAAGCGTTTTGGGACGCTGGAGCTTCTTTATACTTATCCTTTGAGCGATTTTGAAATTGTCGCAGGAAAATATTTATCCCTCCTCGCGCAGGTGGCGATTCTTTTTCTTCCCACGCTGAGTTACGCGTTGGTGATTCATTGGTTGGGGGCCCATCTGGATATGGGGATCATTGGGAGCGGGACGATCGGGTTTTTTCTTTTAACTGCCTCTTTTCTTGCCGGTGGACTTTATTTTTCTTCCCTGACCGAAAATCAAATCTTGGCCGGCGGGCTCACCTTCACTTTTCTCTTAGTGCTTTGGGTATTGGAATGGCTGGCTGGTTTTCTTCCCGGCCCGTTGAGCGTGCAGGTAAGCGCCTTATCGCCTTTTGTCCATTTCCGGGATTTTTCGATGGGAATCGTGGATTTGACGGATGTCACTTATTTTCTGGCATTTATCGCCTTTTTCTTTTTCCTGACGCTTCGAAGAATCGAAATGAGGAATTGGAAAGCCTGATGAAAAAGAATTGGCGCGGCCAGCTGCATGTCCTTGTGGCTTCCTTCATTTTTCTGGCGATCCTGATTCTGATTTATCAAATCGCGAGCCGCCACAATCACCGTTTCGATTTAACGAAAGACAAAACCAATTCCGTTTCCGAAGAGACCCAGGAAGTGCTGAAGCGCATGAGCCGTAATGACATCCGGGTGCGGGCCTTTTTCCCGGAAGGCGACCGCGGCCGCCGGGATCTCCAGATGACTTTGAAGGAAATGGCGACCCATCATCCTCATTTTAATTATGAATTTTATGATCCGGACCGCTCTCCTTCCGAAGCGCGCCGCTCCCGCGTGGATGCTTATGGGACCGTCATTGTAGAATATGAAAATCACGAGGAGCGTTTTAAAGGTGCGGACGAAGAGTCGCTGACCAATGCGCTTCTGCGGCTTGCACACCCCGAGACAAAAACCCTTTGCTTCACGAAGGGGCATGGGGAGGCCGTTCTTTCGGACACGGAAAGAAGCGGATATTCCGAGTGGCGGCGGACCCTTCAGGACTCGCGTTATCAGGTGAACGAAATTCAAATTATCGGGGAGGGAATTCCCGCTGAATGTCAAGCGCTCGTCATGGCCGGGCCGCACTATGAACTCCTCCCTAAGGAAATTGAAATTCTTCATGAATATTTTGGAACCGGAAGAGGATTTTTGCTTCTCATTGATCCGATGGATCCGGGAGTCGGGGCAAGCTTCCATGAGCTTCTCAAACCGCTTGGGATAAAATTGGGCGAGAACGTGGTGGTCGATAAAATGAGCCGCATGTTTGGAGCGGATTATTTGATCCCTCTCGTCTCTCAATATGCGGATCATCCCATCATGCAGCGTTTTCACGCCGCAACCTTTCTTCCCATTGCACGGACCATCACGTTACTTCCACAAATTCCCGAAAATGTAGAAGTCACGGAATTGGCCAAGACCAATCCCGGAAGCTGGGCCGAAACTAATCTTAAGAATCTGGAGAATGGAGAGGCGGAGGCGGATGCAAAAACAGACGTGATGGGTCCGGTTTCTTTAGCCGTCGTCGCCGAGTTAAAAGGGGGAGAGCATCCCAGCCGTTTTGTTGTCGTGGGGGACAGTGATTTTTTGACCAATGCTTATTTGCCGCTTTCCGGCAATAAAGATTTTGCTTTAAATATCATCCAATGGCTGGCGCGGGACGATCGCTGGATCTCAATTCGAGTGAAGGTGCCCCGCTTTGAACCTCTCTTTTTAAGAAAAGATCAATCGGTTGGCGTTGCGGTGTTTTCGATCGGCGTCCTTCCTTTAACGGCTCTTTTTGCAGGATCCGTGGGGGTCTGGTTTCGTCGCCGCAAAACCGAATAACCTCCTTTATGAAGCGATCCACGACTATTTTTTTAGCCTGTCTTCTGGGGGCTCTCAGTTTCTATTATTTTGGGGTTGAGAAACCCCACCGAAATTCGGGTGCGGATCTCGGTGCTATTCAAGTCCTCGTCCTGCCGGAGGGAGATTCTGTGTCGTGGTTTCAAATCCAAAACCGGGCCACGAAGGAAACCATGACGCTTGCGTGGGAAGGAAGAAACTGGGTGTTGCAGTATCCCGTACGCTACCCGGCAGAAAATTTTCTCGTCCAGGGAATGGTCAATACCCTCACGTTTGCCCAGCGCGTCAGGCGGTTTCCCTTAAAAGGAAAGGCGCCCAAGGAGTTGGGCTTGGACGATCCCTCGCTCAAGGTAGATGTGGAAAGCTCGAAACTCACTCGCCGCCGTTCCCTTCATATTGGGGCAGAATCTCCGGTGGGGGGTGGGGTTTATGCACGTTGGGAAGGAGAGGACGAATATTTTATGATCCTTCCTGAGGTCAAGGCGGCCCTGGAACGGACGGTCTATTCTATCCGCCGCAAGAAACTCTTCCGTGTCAATTGGGAGGAAGTGGATTGGATTGGCGCGAAGGTGGGGGGGAAAGAATACCGGCTCGAAAAAAAAGGCGACGAATGGCGTGGGTTTATCCCTTTCAGCCGGAGGGAAATTTTCCTCGAAAAGGCGGACGATTTGATCTATGCTTTTCAATCCCTTTACGTTAAAGAATTCCTGGACGGAAAGAATCCCGAGAAAAAGGAATTTGGCCTCAAGACGGGAGATTTTCTGGCAGCAGGAAAAAAAGAAGGCCCGAGCGAAAAATTGATCCTGGGAGATCCCATTTCGAAAGAGGACGCTCTTTACGCCATGAGGGAAAAGGAAAATTTGGTTTTACGGGTCTCCCAGACCAAAATCAAATCGCTTCTGCAGATGTTTCAAATTCAGTTTTTGGAGACAGCGAATGTTGGTGACGGACAAGTTAAAACAAATTCAGGAAAGAATTCAATCAGCTTGCCGACGGGCGGGACGAAACCCGTCTGAGGTAGCGCTCGTTCTGGTGACGAAAACTTTGCCTGCGGAACGGATTCGGGAAGCTTACGAAGCCGGCTTTCGGGATTTTGGCGAGAACAAGGTTCAGGAGCTTGTTCAAAAGAAGCCGGGGCTTCCTACCGATATCCGGTGGCATTTTCAGGGGCACTTGCAGACGAATAAAGTAAAATCACTTTTGCGGGAAATTAATTTGCTTCATTCACTGGACCGGATGGCGTTGGCCGAAGAAATCCAAAAACAGGCCCAGAAAAGAAATCTATCTGTCGAGGCACTGGTTCAAGTGAATATTTCCCGCGAGGAAACGAAATCGGGTTTTTCTCCGGAAGAAGTTGAAGAGGTAATCGGCAAGCTTGCGGCCTTCGACCGCATCCGTCTCCGGGGCTTTATGACCATCGGACCCACGACGGAAGATACGGAGGCCGCGCGAGCGTGTTTTGAAAAGCTTCGGGTCTTGCGTGATAAGTTACAGTCAAAATTTCCTCATCTTCAAGAATTGTCGATGGGGATGAGTTCTGATTTCGAACCGGCCATCGAAGAAGGGGCGACGATTGTACGAATCGGCACGGCAGTTTTCGGAGAAAGAAATTATGAAACTCAATAAACGAATCGGGATTATCGGTTGCGGAAATATGGGCGGAGCCATTTTGACAGGCCTGGTTAAAAATCGCATCGTTTCCTCTTCGCGTGTGAAGGTCTACGATAAAATTTTGCCGAAAGTAAAAGCCTTGGCTCGGCGATGGAAAGTCCTTCAGGGTACCGGGAATACCGATGTCGTCGCTTCCTCAGATATTGTTGTGCTGGCCGTCAAGCCGCAGGATCTTTTTGAGGCTGCGGCTGAATTTCAAAGAGCTTTCACAGCAAAACATTTATTGATTACGATCCTTGCTGGAACTCCCATTGCGAAGGTCCGCCGCGCCGTCGGTTCCAAACCTAAAATTGTCCGGGCAATGCCGAATCTGGGCGCCCAAGTCGGCGAAGCGATTACGGCATTGGCGGGCGATTCGGGCGGGATGAAACTCGCGGAAGCCGTTTTTTCCGGTTGCGGCAAGACCGTTCGGCTTTCTGAAAAGTATTTCGATTTGGTGACGGCAATTTCCGGCAGCGGGCCCGCTTATTTTTTCCTTTTAATGGAACTCTTGGCAAAAGAGGCGAAATCTCACGGCCTCTCAGAGCAAGTAGCGCGGGAATTGGCCGTCCAAACGGCGGTGGGTGCAGGACTTCTTGCAAAAGCTTCCAAATTTTCACCGGCGGAACTGCGTAAACAAGTGACCTCTAAAGGAGGAACGACGGAGGCGGCCCTACGCGTTTTTGAAAAAAAAGGACTGGCCGCTACCGTGTCGAAAGGACTTCAAGCCGCTTTGCGTCGGGGCAGGCAACTGAGTCAATAGGAGGAAAAAATGTTTATTCTGGCACAACTTTTTTCAAGTCTCGCCCTTCTGTTCAGCATGATTTTTAAAATTCTCTATTTTCTTCTCGTGATCCGCATCATTCTTTCCTGGTTTCCCGTAGATCCCTACAACTCTGTGGTTTCGACGTTGCATCAAGTCACAGACCCGATTCTTGCCATCTTTCGAAAAATTCCGTTGCAGATCGGGGCGCTTGATCTGACACCGATCTTGGCCTTTCTGGTGATCGCCTTCCTCGATCATTTTGTCGTGGGTATTTTGACAAGTCTGGCCTATCAATTTGCCCGATGAAATCGGATTCTCTTCTGAAAGATCTGGATGAAGCGGTTGCGTCCGTCCGAAAAATAACTTCTCTCGAGCCCGAAATTGCAATTGTCCTCGGGACTGGTCTGGGAAATCTCACCCGCCGGGTGAAAGTCGAGCAGGCGATTCCTTATTCTAAAATTCCGCATATGCCGGCCGCGACCGTGGAATCTCACAAAGGATCGCTTAGCCTGGGAACCCTAGCCGGAAAAAAAGCGGTAGTCATGGAAGGTCGCCTCCATGCTTATGAAGGGCATTCCCTGCAAGATGTCACTTTTCCGATTCGGGTGATGCGCCGCCTCGGTGCGAAAATTTTGGTGGTGACGAATGCCGCGGGGGGAATGAACCGGGATTATAAGAAAGGCCAGCTCGTTTTGATTAAAGATCATATCAATCTGATGGGCCTGAATCCTCTCATCGGGCCTAATGATGAACGGGTGGGGCCGCGTTTTCCTGACATGTCCCAGCCTTATTCCAAACGGCTGCTTCAATTGACGGAGAAGGCGGCGGCTGAGGAGAAACTGACGGTGGGCCGGGGGGTGTATGTGGCCGTTACCGGTCCCAATCTTGAGACCGCTGCTGAATACCGGTTTTTACGCGGGATCGGAGCGGATCTTGTGGGGATGTCCACTGTCCCCGAAGTCCTGGTGGGCGTTCATATGGGCATGGAAATTTTGGGCATCGCCTGTGTAACCGATGCTTGCGATCCGGACCACCTCGAGCCGGTCGATATCAAAGAAATCATTCGCGTGGCGAACGAAGCCGGGCCCCTCCTTGACCGGCTCCTGGAATCTGCCATTAAAAAGTTTTAACCCATGACCGAAGAAAAACCTTACAAAGAAACCCTCAATCTGCCCCAGACCTCCTTTCCGATGAAAGGGGAGCTGCCGAAGCGGGAACCGGAATGGTTAGCACTTTGGGAAAAAGAAGGGCTCTATTCTAAAATCCGGAAGAAATCCGCCGGCCGGAAAAAATACATCCTTCACGACGGCCCGCCTTATGCGAATGGGCCCATCCACATCGGCCACGCCCTTAATAAAATTTTAAAGGACATCATCGTCAAATATAAAACCATGCGGGGATTTGACACCCCTTATGTTCCGGGTTGGGATTGCCACGGCCTTCCGATTGAATATTCACTCTTAAAAGAGATGAAGAAACGAAAGGACGAAGTCCCGCAGGTCGAGTTCCGCAAAAAGGCGCGGGCCTATGCCGAGAAATATGTCGGGATCCAGCGCGAAGAATTCAAGCGCTTGGGGGTTTTTGGCGATTGGGGGCATCCTTATCTCACGATGAATTACGGGTATCAGGCCACGATCGCGGAAAGTTTCCTCACCCTTTTCGAAAAAGGTTACATCGAACAGCGCCGTAAGCCCGTTCCCTGGTGTTGGGAATGCGAAACCGCACTGGCCGATGCGGAATTGGAATATGAAGATAAAATGGACGCAACCGTCTACGTCGCTTTTCCGTCAACTGAAAAGGGATTTTCATTTTTAGTTTGGACCACCACGCCTTGGACCTTGCCTGCAAACGTTGGTCTTGCCCTTCACCCTCAATTACATTACGTCTTTTTGGAAACTGAGAAGGGAAATTTCATCTTAGCGGAAGAGTTGATGAATTCTGTCGTTTTGAAATTTGGGTCGAAGCAACTTAAGAAACTGAAGAGTCTGCCGGGCAACGCTTTTCAAAATATCAAAGCAAATCATCCTTTTCTTGCCCGGGAATCAAAAATAATTACGGCGGATTACGTCTCAGCGACGGATGGAACAGGAATCGTGCATATTGCGCCAGGACACGGAGAAGAGGACTATCAATACGGTCACCTGAAGAATGGCCTTGAGGTTCTGTCACCCGTGGATGAAAAGGGGAGATTCACGGAAGAATTCCCCCCTGCTAAGGGAATAAATGTTTTTAAAGCGAACGAGAAAATCGTCGAGATTCTCAAAGAAAAAAAAGCGTTGGTTCATCAGGAAAATTATCAGCACTCTTACCCGCACTGTTGGCGATGCAAGAATCCGGTGATTTTTCGCGCCACGCCGCAATGGTTTCTTAAAATCGATCATGACGACCTTCGTAAAAAGGCCGGAAACGAGATTGAGAAAAAAATTCAGTTTTTTCCCGGATGGGGAAAGAACCGTATCGGTTCCATGGTGGAGACACGTCCGGATTGGTGTCTCTCCAGGCAACGCTATTGGGGCGTGCCGGTTCCACTCATTCGCTGCCGATCCTGTCAGAAAATCTTCTCTGCCGAGACTAAGAAGAAAATTATCGACGAATTTCAAAAAGGCGGAGCGGATGTATGGTTTGAGAAACCGGCTTCTGATTTTTTCGAAAAGAAGCCTTCCTGCTGTGCCAAGCCCGATCTTCAAAAGGAAAACGACATTTTGGACGTGTGGTTTGATTCCGGGGTGAGCCACCGGGCGGTTTTACGTAAAGACCCTGCGCTGCAATATCCGGCGGATCTTTATCTGGAAGGTTCGGATCAGCATCGGGGATGGTTCCAAGTCTCGCTCCTGACAGGAGTTGCGTTAGATGGCCAATCGCCCTTTCATTCGATCCTCACTCATGGGTTCGTGGTGGATGGGGAAGGACGCAAGATGTCGAAGTCTCTGGGCAATGTCATCGCGCCTCAGGAAGTGATGAAAGAATTCGGCGCCGACGTCTTACGGCTTTGGGTTTCGGCGAGCGATTACGAATTTGATGTCCGGCTTTCGCAGGAAATTTTAAAGCAACTGGTCGAATCTTACCGCAAAATCCGCAATACGCTGCGTTACCTGATTGGAAATCTCTCGGATTTTACCTACAAAAAGGACCGTGTGCCTTTTGAAAAGATGGAACCGCTCGACCGCTGGGCGCTGGGAAAATGCCTTCAGTTGGTCCAGGAAGTGACGGCGCATTATGAGCGTTTCGAATTTCACCCCGTTTACCGTAAAGTCTACGAATTCTGCAGCGTGAGCCTCAGCAATTTCTATTTCGATGCCCTAAAAGATCGGCTTTATACCGCCAAAAAGAACGGCCCCAAGCGCCGCTCCTCCCAAACCGCGCTCTTTTACATTCTCCGCAATTTGGTCAAAATCCTTGCCCCGCTGCTTCCCTTTACGATGGAAGAGGTATGGAAAAGCCTGGTGGTTGAGGAAGGGGTCTCAAGCGTTCATGAAGCCGATTGGCCGGGGGAGCACCGGGAATCGATCGACGAGATCGCCCTGCGCGACTGGGAGGATTTCCTATTAATAAGAGACCCGATTAACCGGGAACTCGAGCGCAAGCGGGAAGCCAAAGTCATCGGAAGCTCGCTGGAGGCTAAAGTTGAGCTGACGACAGAGGATCCCGAACTCCTCGATTATCTCCAACGCCTCGAAAAAGAGCTGACTTTTGCCTTAGTCGTTTCCCAGGCTGAGCTCTTTCCCAAATCCGACGGTAAAGACTGGACGGTTGCTTCCATCACCCTCCCTTCAGACGGAAAAACCCGCTCTTTGGGGATCCGGGTGAAGAAAGCAGCAGGGGAGAAATGCGTCCGATGCTGGAATTATTCCCCGGCAGTAGGAAAAAACGCCCAGCACCCAAAAATTTGTGAAAAGTGTATTGAAGCTGTGAGTTAAATCTCCGATAATAAAGAGCATAGGAGGGACAAAACGCTGGTGAGTCCGTATGACCGCAAAAGAAAACGGATCTTGAAACGTCTCTTCGTTGCGCTTACCCTTTTCATCTTAAGTTTTATCACTCTTTTTTTTACCAACCTGATTCTCCAAAATTCCTTCGCCCAATTTGCCGAGTGGAGTCCCCTGATTTGGGTGTGCTTGGCCAGTGCATTGGCCGCCCTGGCTTACCAGCCGATCGATCATGTTTACACTTGGCTTTTCAAATACGTGCTTTTCCCGCGCCGTTCCCGGGTTCTTCATCTCTTACAGCGCCTTTCAGAGGAGCTTGCTCAGACCTCAGATCTGAATGAACTCACCAATCTTTTAGTGAATACCCTGGGAGAAGTCCTTCACCTCAAAACAGTTTCGGTTTTAATCCGAGCACCGCGGGAAGAAGGCTACGTGATTGCTTCGGCTTACGGCTGGAGCGTGACGGACTACCGAAGATTAAGGATTCACTCAGGAAGCCCGCTCCTTGAATTGATGAAGGCGGCGGGCCCGCAAGTTTTATTATTAGAAAGAGCGGTCCGCTCGCTCACCTGGCAAGAAGCGAATACCTTGACCGGTCATTTTGAAGCTTTGCATGCCACCTGCATGATTCCTCTTTGGGTAAAGTCGGAACTGATCGGCTCCATTAATTTTCTTACATTTTCTTCCGACCGCGAACTCGATGAACCGGATTTGAGGTTTTTCAAAGATTTTGGCGAAGAAGTGGCGCTCAGCATTCGCAATGCCCTTCTCATTCAGGAATTAAAGATCCTCAATGAGGAGCTTCGCGATCGCCAGTCCCAGCTTCTCCAAAACACGAAACTTACCGCGATCGAACAGCTCGCGACAGGCATTGCCCACGAAATTCACAATCCTTTGACGATCATTTCCGGGAAGGCACAGGTGCTTTTGCTTCAAAAAGATCGAAAGGTTTATGACGAGAAGGTTGAGGAAGTCTTGAAGACCATCGTCAAGCAAACGCGCCGCGCAGCCGATATTACCAAAAAGTTACTGATGTTCTCGCGCGCGTCCGCATCACCCCGCGAGAAACTCCGAATGGAAACCGTTTTGGAGGACACTATTTCCCTGATCGCCTATCAGACCTCGCTCGAAGGGATCGAAATTCGGCGCCTGATCAGCCAAGATTTGCCGGATTTTACGGGGAATGTGCAGGAGCTTCGGGAAGTTTTCTTCAATCTTATTCTTAATGCCCTTCAAGTCATCGGCTCGGGCGGCCAGATTCATATCGGAATTACTTACCAGAAGGCGGACAAGGTTTTTGTGATCCAAGTGGCCGACACCGGTGCTGGGATTCCCGCCGAAAATATCGACAAAGTTTTTAATCCTTTTTTCACGACACGGCCGGAAGGAATCGGCCTCGGACTTTTTGTGACACAGCAGATTGTCCATCGTTACGGAGGATCTATTCGAGTGGAAAGCCAGCCGGGAGAGGGGACGCTTTTTGTGATCGAACTTCCGTTGGAAGCACCGATCGCTTCAGTTCCTGTAATTCCGGCGGCCCCTGAAAAGGGAGGGAAGGAAACTTATGACGACGCGACTCTTGGTCGTTGATGATGAGCCTGAGATCTGCGATTTCCTGAAATCGTTCTTCGAAGATCGTGATTTTGAGGTCCGGACCGCGCTTTCCGGAGAAGAAGCGCTGAAAACGGTCGAGACCTTTCTGCCGCAAGTGACGCTTCTCGATATCAAGATGGGAGATATGGACGGCCTGACCGTCCTCCGGAAAATCAAAGAATCCCACCCCAAGGTGAAAGTCATCATGGTCACGGCGCTTGAGACAACGGATAAAATTGAAGAAGCGATGCGCCTGGGAGCTGACAACTACATTACCAAGCCTTTGAGTTTGGAATATCTCGAGAACGACGTCCGGGAAAAAATCGCCAATCTCGCTAACAAAAATTGATTTTTTGAATTATGGCTAAGAAAGGTCGCCAGGTCGATTATCATCAAGCCCTGCGCGACATTGCCCAAAGCCTTGTCCGGCTGAAGCGGCCCGAACGCCTTCTCAAAATGATCACCCGCTTTTTGGACAAGGAATTGGGTATCACTCACGCGGCTATCATAGTCCGCGATCCCAACCAATCCCGTTATACGATTTTTGATTCGAAGGGTGTGCGCAAGCTCCCCAAAAGTCTTTTCCGCTTTGACACGGATCATCCTTTGATCCGGTGGTTCCAATTAGAAGAAAAGGGCACAAAAGATAAAGAAATTGAAGCCCTTCGTACTTATATCTCGCGCAACCGCATCCGAGCTCTCCTCAAAAACGGCGCCCTGAAAAGCCACCCTGAAATCAAAAATAAAATTTTAGAACTCGAACGGATTTTGCAGGACCTGCGTGCCGAAATTGCGATTCCGGGATATTTTAAGGATTCGCTGATCGGCGTTCTCCTTTTAGGTGAAAGGTTAAGCCGCCGGCTCTTCACGCAAACGGAGATTCATTTTTTTCAAACCCTGGTTCATGATGCCGCCATTGCGATCAAAACATCCGAATACCACCGGCATCTCGTGGAACGCAATCTGGAACTGGAGACCAAAAAGCAGGAAGCGGAGCAGCGCCTCGTGGAAATTGAGAGGTTTCGTAAAAAAGAGCAGGACACTTATTACCAAATCATGACGTCCTTAGCGGAGGAAGTGCACGCCAAAGATCCTTATACTTTCGGTCACATCAATCAAGTCGAACGCCTCGGAATCATGACGGCCAAGGAATTGGGGCTGGATGTAACGGGAAAGAAAAAAGACGTCCTTTCCGCCGGTCTTCTTTTGCACGATGTGGGGAAGATCGGAATCCCGGACAATATCCTGAAAAAACCCAGTTCCTTAGATTCCGAAGAGTGGAAAATTATGAGAAGTCATGTGGAGAAGGGCGTGAAAATTTTGGAACCTTTATCGGATTTCAAGGATGTTGCCGAAATCGTCTTTTGTCATCACGAATTTTATAACGGCTCCGGTTACCCCCGCGGCCTGAAAGGGGAGGCCATTCCCATGGAAGCGCGGATCGTTTCAGTCGTAGATGCCTTCCATGCGATCGTTTCGACCCGCTGCTACCGGGGCGGAAGCCCGATCGAAGTGGCTTTGAAAGAATTGGAACGTTGCGCCGGGACCCAGTTCGACCCCAAAGTCGTCAACGCCTTTGTCCGCGCCATCAAAAAACAGCGCCACTCGGACTGATTTTTTCCCTTTCTTTGTCGCTTGTTTCTCCTTCCCCCCGTGAGTATAATGACGCCCCTTATTTGGCATTCTTCGGGGAATAGGATAGAATTAATGACTAGAAAGGCGGGATGGAATCGTGTTAAAAAAGTCTGATCTTGATCATTTTAAAAAAATCCTGGAAATTGCCCGAAAAAAGATTTCGGGAGACGTGGCCCATTTGGAAAAGGATTCTCTTAATTTAAGCCAACGGGACGCGTCGGGGGACCTTTCCGGGTATTCCTTTCATATCGCCGATATGGCCACGGATAATTTTGACCGGGAATTTAACTTAGACCTCGTTTCAAACGAGCAGGAGCTTCTCAATCAAATCGCCGACGCCCTTCAGAAAATTGACGAAGGCACATTCGGGAACTGTGAGATTTGCGAGAAGCCCATTACCCAGAAGCGACTCATCGCCGTTCCTTATGCCCGCTACTGCATCAAGTGCCAGTCGGAAGAGGAAAAAAAGAAACGCCGATCCTAGTGCGGGGATTGTTCCTTCTCTTAGCCAGCCTCGTTGTTTTGTTTGATCAACTGACGAAAACGCTCGCTCAAACCCACCTTCTGCGCGGATCTAGCCAACTCATCATTCCTCGTATTTTTCATTTAACCTTAATCGAAAATCAAGGCATTGCCTTCGGACTTTTTCAAGGAGGCGACAAATTTTTACTGGTCCTCATCACGTTGAGTATTGCAGGTTTAGTTTTTTTTGGCCTGCGCGCCGCTCCTTTTCAACTAAAAACCCAATGGGGGATCGGACTCATCTTAGGAGGTGCGGTTGGGAATTGGATTGACCGGATTCGCTTGGGGGCCGTGGTGGATTTTCTCGATTTCCGAATTTGGCCGGTTTTTAATCTGGCCGATACTGCGATTACGATCGGTGTCGGAATCTTACTCCTCGATGTTTTGAGGCCGAAGAAATCAAGTCATGTTTCCTGAAATCGTTTCTTTTGGTCCTTTCACGATTCATAGTTACGGTTTGGTTATTGCGATCGGTGTCTTTTTTTGCCTTTATTTGATGAAACGAGCCGCGAAAAAATACGGCTTTCCTCCCATTGAAAAGGTTTTCGATATTGTTTTTGTGGTGGTTTTTTCGGGTTTTGTCGGGGCGCGGCTTTTTTATGTAATTCAGCAAGGGTCCTGGTATAAGACTCACCCGCTCGAAATTTTCCAAATTTGGAAAGGTGGCTTGGTTTACTTTGGTGGAATGGTTGGAAGCTTCTTGGGTCTTTTCCTTTATGTGAAATCCGCGCGCCTTTCTTTTCTGGAGACAGGGGATTTCACGATGCCTTACATCCCCCTCGTGCACGCCTTTGGTCGAGTAGGGTGTTTTCTAAACGGCTGTTGTTATGGAAAAGTTTGTCACCTTCCCTGGGCCGTTCAATTTCCTCTTCTTCCCGAGCCGGTCCATCCCACCCAACTCTATGAAGCTTTGTTCAATCTGAGTTTATTTGGTTTTCTGGCCTGGTTTTATCCGCGCCGGCATTTTCCCGGGGAAAACATGGCACTTTATTTGATCCTTTATTCCGTGGGCCGCTTCTTTTTGGAGTTTTTGCGCGGCGATCAACCTTCCCTTCTTTTCTCGCTTTCTTTGCAGCAAATTTTGAGCCTTGCTTTTATTTTGACCGGTTTTCTGGCGTATGGAATTTGTCGTCGACCCCGATAGCGCCGGCGTCCGTCTGGACCAGTTTTTAGCCCAGCGGCTCGTTGAACATTTTTCCCGTTCTCAGGTAAAAGAATTGATCGAAGCGGGGGAGGTCCGGGTTGGGGAGGGGGCTATTCGAACCGCCCATTATCGGGTAAAACCTGGCGAGAAAGTTTATGTGGAATGGGAAGAGCGAGGGAAAGAAGAGACGCGGGCCGAAGCCATTCCGATCGACATCGTTTATGAAGACCCTGATCTTTTAGTCGTCAACAAACCAGCGGGCATGGTGGTGCACCCGGCTCACGGGAATCCTTCCCACACCTTAGTGAACGCCCTCCTTTATCATGTAAAACACCTGGCGCCTGCAGGTGGACCCATCCGGCCCGGGATTGTCCACCGGCTCGATAAAGACACTTCGGGTCTTTTGGTGGTCGCTAAAAATGACCCCGCGCATTTTTTTCTGGCCCATTTGTTTAAGGATCATAAGATCGAACGGACTTATGAAGCGATTGTCCGCGGGGTGGTGCAGCACGATGAAGGGGAAATCGACGAACCGGTCGGGCGCGCGTTCCTCAACCGGAAAAAAGTAGTGGTGCGGCCTACCGGCGGGAAAGAGGCGATGACTTATTATCGTGTCCGCCGGCGGTTTAAACAGGCGACTTGGTTGGAAGTAAAACCCAAAACCGGCCGCACGCATCAAATCCGTGTTCATTTAGCCCATTTGGGCCATCCGGTTTTAGGAGATTCGTTTTACGGTGTTAAATCCTTCGGAATTGATCGTCAAGCGCTTCATGCTTCCAAGCTCGGCTTCCTTCATCCCCGGACGCATCAAATGATGCGCTTTGAATGCGAACCCCCGACCGATTTCAGAGAATTAATTCAAAAACTTTCTCTTTGATATAATACGCCGCATGCAATCGGGACTTTTTTTTATTTGGACGCTTTTTGTGGGATTTTCACTGCTGGCTTGGCTTTATCTTAAGGTTTTTTTTGAAAAGGAGAAGGGGCATTTAAGCCGGCGCCGGATTACAGGCTGTGAATTGGCCCGTCAAGTCCTCGACCGGAATCACCAACACCAAACCTCCGTACGCCCCATTTTTAGCGCAAGAAACGCCCACTTCGGCTTGGATTTTAATCAACTCCTTTTGTCGGAAAAGGCTTACTATGGGACCGGGTTGAAGGATTTGGCGATCACGCTTCACGAAACCGCCCATCTTTTGGTAGAATCAAAACCTTCGCTGCTCGTAGAGTTTTGGGCAAAGATCGTTCGTTTTCTTCAAATGACGCTTTTGCTGTCGTGGCTTCTTGTGATCGGGGGAATATTTCTCCCCCCCTTCCGATGGATGGTCTCTCTCGGACAAGTTTTGTTTGTGGTTCTTTTTTTTCGGGCCCTGGCATCTTTAGCGAAGGAGTGGGAAGTGACCGAGCTTGCGTTGACCCAGTTGGCGTCCCTCGACGGGTTCGGGACCGACGAACGAGTCAAAATGAAAAAGCTCCTTCAGGCCATTCGTTGGGTCCGATTGGCTGAACTTTTTGGCGAGCCCTTGGCTCTTTTTCGAAAAAGAGGAAAAAATTCATCCCATGTTTCGTAATCTGAGTGAATTTATCGATCGTCTTCGCCGCGAAAAAGAACTGGCCGAAATCCATATCGAAGTGGATCCGGCTCTCGAGATTTCCGAAATTTACGACCGGGTCATCAAACAAACCGGCCCCGCACTTCTTTTCCACAAAGTAAAAGGTTCTCCTTTTCCCCTGGCGATTAATCTGTTTGGATCTTACCCTCGGATGAATTTGGCGTTGGGCGTGAAGGACTTCAAACAAATTACCGAGCGCATCCAAAGTTTCCTCGAGCTTAAAGTCCCCGAAAAAATCACCGACAAACTCAAATTTCTTCCCAAGCTTCATCTTTTGAACAAGATTACGCCGAAAGTAGTCAATCAGGCGCCTTGCCAGGAAGTGGTGAAGCGGGAAGGCGATCTTTTGTTAGAACTTCCGATCCTCCAATGCTGGCCCAAAGACGCCGGCCGCTACATTACATTTCCGATGGTGATCACGAAAGACCCCGACACCGGGATTCGAAATGTGGGCGCTTACCGAATGCAGGTTTTTGACAGCCGGACGACCGGAATGCATTGGCAGGTGCATAAAGACGGAACCGCTCATTATCGTCAGGCGAAAGAAAAGGGGATGAAGCGACTCGAAGTCGCGGTTGCACTGGGCGCCGATCCCGCGACGATGTTTTCCGCCACCTGCCCGCTTCCTTATGGGATTGATGAGTTTGTTTTTGCGGGCTTTCTGCGCGGCGAAGCGGTCGAGCTTGTGAAATGCAAAACCGTGGATCTGGAAGTGCCGGCACAAAGTGAATTTGTTTTGGAAGGTTACGTCGATCTTACTGAAAAACGAAGAGAAGGTCCTTTCGGCGATCACACGGGATATTATTCTTTAGCCAAAGATTTTCCCGTTTTTCACGTCGAATGTCTGACGCGTCGCACTCATCCGATTTATCCCACTACCGTTGTGGGCCGTCCGCCGATGGAAGACGCTTACATGGGAAAAGCTATCGAACGGCTTTTCCTTCCGCTTATCCGATCCCAGTTTCCCGAAATTATCGATATGAATCTTCCGGTGGAGGGCGTTTTCACCAATTGTGTTTTGGTTTCCATCAAAAAAAGTTATCCGCAGCATGCAAAAAAAGTGATGCATCTGCTCTGGGGTTTTGGCCAGCTCATGTTCGAAAAAATGGTTTTGGTTTTTGATCACGATGTGAATATCCATGATCGGCAAGAAGTAGCGTGGCGCGCTTTTAATAATGTCGATCCCAAACGCGACATGATTTTCACGGAAGGCCCTTTAGATGAGCTGGACATCGCCGCCTCCCAAGATCTTTTCGGCTCCAAGGTGGGGGTGGACTGTACGCGGAAATGGCCGGAAGAGGGGATGCAGCGGCCCTGGCCGGATGACATCGTGATGAGTGAAGAGATTAAGGAGAAAGTAAGCCGCCGCTGGCGCGAATACGGGATCGATGGCCGAAGCGCCTAACCCGCCTTTACAGATTTTTTTCAAAGAGATTAAATTTGAACATTCTCTCTTTGCCCTCCCTTTTGCTTACCTGGGGCTTTTTCTTGCCGAAGAGGGCAGGCCTCATTTTTTTGTTTTTTTCTGGGTGACGGTGGCCATGGTCGGTTTCCGGACTTTTGCGATGGCCATGAACCGTTTGGTGGACCGGAAAATCGACGCCCAAAATCCGAGGACAAGCTCCCGGGCCTTGCCGCAAAAAAAATTGCAGCCCCGTTTTGTGGGGATCAGCGCCTTCTTTGCTCTCATCGTTTTTCTGGGAAGTGTCCGCATGCTCGGACCCTTGTGCCTTCTCTTAAGTCCGATTCCCATCGTGTTAGCGGTTCTTTACCCCTACCTTAAAAGATTCACTTGGCTTTCGCACCTGTGCTTGGGTATCATATTGGGACTTTCCCCTTACGGCGCCTGGCTTGCCGCACGCGGGGAATTTTCATGGATCCCCGGCCTGCTTCTTATCGGAGTCACCAGTTGGGTAGCAGGATTTGACATTCTTTATTCATTGCAGGATTTAGAATTTGATCGTTCAGCGGGACTCCACTCATTTCCGGTTCGATTTGGAAAGCCGAGCGCTTTAATCATCGCGGGTCTTCTTCACGCAGCAGCCCTCTTAGCTTGGGCGGGTGTGGGGGAGTTAGCAGGGCTCGGGTGGTTTTACCGATTTGGACTTATCGGAGCCGCTTTTTTTCTGTTGCGCGAACATTGGCTGATTCGGCGGTTCGGACTGGCAAAGATCGAACAGGCATTTTTTACGATGAATGTAGGCGTCAGTTTCGCTTTATTGATTGCCGCCGTGATGGGTCTTTATTGGAGATAGTATGAAACCTTATGTCGTAGGAATCACCGGTGCAAGCGGTGCCGTTTACGGCATTCGTTTTGTTCAGGTGTTGGCGGAGTTGGGCCACGAAGTGGCGCTGGTCGTTTCGGACGCGGCGCGGCTTGTGATTCAAGAAGAGCTCGGCGTTAGCCTCACGAATCTCACCGATAAAAATTCTTTCAGCGCTTTCTTTGAAACCCAAACGCTTGAGCGAATCACCCTTTATTCCAACAGAGATTTTACCGCGCCCATTGCGAGCGGTTCCTACCCGACTCAAGGGATGGTGATCATTCCCTGCAGTTCCGGAACCTTAGGGCATCTTGCCAGCGGGGCCGTTACTCATCTCATTCACCGGGCTGCGGAGTGTCATTTGAAAGAAGGCCGCCGTCTCGTTGTTGTTCCGCGCGAAACACCGCTCAGTGTGATTCAACTTGAAAATTTATTAAAACTCGCCCAGGCGGGAGCGAAAGTCCTGCCCGCCAGTCCGGCTTTTTATTCCGGCGCCGAGAAAATTCAAGACTTAGTGGATTTCATCGTGGGTAAAGTTTTGGATCTTTTGGAAATTTCCCATGCGGTTTACCCCCGCTGGACCGGTAAAACTGTCCGCGTGGCATGAAGACCCGCACCTTAACCCGCCTGCGCGTTGGACGGATCCGATATTTAAATACCCTTCCTTTTTATCACGACCTCGCGTCGATCCTAGAAAAAGACGGTCTGGAATTCGAAGCGACTGCGGGTTCACCGGCTGAAATTAATCAAAAAATGGCTCAAGGATTGATTGATATAGCCCCCATTTCTTCCTTGGAATATTTGAATCACCAAAATCAGTACCTTTTATTCCCGGATCTTTGCATCGGCTCCCGGGATTTTTCGGGAAGTGTTCTTCTTTTGTCAAAAGAACGGATCGAAGCCTTAAACGGAGCTACCATTTCTCTTTCCCAGGACAGCTTGAGCGCGGCAACACTTCTCAAGATCCTCCTCAAATTGAGATTTAAATTTCAGAATGATTATCGGGTCGATCCCAACAATCCAACGGACATGTTCGCCCACGCCAAAGCCTGCCTCGTGATCGGGGATGAAGCACTTTTTCTCCGACCCAAAGAGTTTCTGTATAAAACGGATTTGAGCGAAGTATGGTGGAAATGGACCAACCGGCCTTTTTGTTTTAGCCTGTGGGCCGTTAATAAAAATTTTTATGCCGATCATTCCGACGAAGTGAATCATTTTTTCCGGAAACTCAAAGCCAATCTCGAAAAAAATTTAGAAGATATCGAAAAACTCATTCAAGAAGGACTCGGCGTCACGCTCGTTGAAGAAAAGTTTCCTACTCTTTACAGTTATCTTTTTAATTTGAATTACAATTTGGACAAAAGGATGCTGCAGGGGCTGGATCTTTTTTTCCGTTATGCGCATGAGTTGGGCGTTTCCCCTCGGCCGGGAAAATTAGAATTCATCAAAGGATAACTCATGGATCGTTTTGACGAAATTCTTGAGAGAAGATTGGCAGGCGGGCGGCTTTCTGCGGATGAGGGGGAAGCGCTTTTCGCTTGCGATTTGCTTCGGTTGGGCAAAGCCGCTGATACCGTGGCCCGAAAACTCCACCCCGGACCTTTGCGCACTTTTATTGTGGACCGCAACATCAGCTACACCAATGCTTGCATTGTGGATTGTGATTTTTGCGCCTTTTACCGCCGGCCGGGGGACCCTGAAGTTTATACACTTTCCATGGAAGAAATTTTATCAAAAGTGGCCGAGCTTACCGCACTCGGGGGTACGCAGGTTTTGATTCAGGGCGGAGTGAATCCCGAACTGCCGCTCGATTTTTATTTGAAGATGATCCGGACGATCCGCCAAGAATTCCCGCAAATTCAGGTCCATTCCTTTTCGGTGGTGGAGTTGGATTTTATCGCCAAAAGAGACCGCATGCCGCTGCGTGAAGTTCTTCTTCGCTTCAAGGAAGCGGGTCTCAATTCTATCCCGGGAGGCGGGGCCGAGATTTTAGTTGAACGGGTGCGGGATAAAATCAGCCCCAAAAAAATTGATTCCGACGGCTGGATTGATTTTATGCGAACCGCCCATCAGGTGGGACTCCGTTCTACCGGAACGATGGTGGTGGGACACATAGAAACCCTAAGAGAAAGAATCCTTCACATGGAAAGACTGCGTGCCCTCCAGGATGAAACGGGGGGATTCCGCGCTTTCATTTCCTGGACACTTTCACCTCACGGTACACCGCGGATGAGTCATTTTCGCCAGGCGGGCGGGGAAGATTTCTTGCGTACCCTCGCTATCAGCCGTCTCTATCTGGATAATTTTGAAAACATTCAATCCGGCTGGCTTACGGAAGGAATGAAGCTGGGCCAGGTGGCGCTTAGTTTTGGCGCCAACGACATGGGGGGAACGCTTTTGGAAGATAAAGTTTTAGAGCCGACGGGCATGAGTGCTTCCCATACGCGCAAAGAAGATCTTATCCGTTTGATCCGCGAAGCCGGCTACATTCCCGCCCAACGTAACACCAATTACGAGATCCTCGAAGTCTTCAATTGACGCTGTGACTGCCAGTTTGGAAGTGCCGGAAAAAATGCAGGAAAATCTCGCCTCTCCCAACAAAGAGACCATTCGGGGTTTCTTTAACGACATCGCCTCTTGCTACGATCAGATCAACAGCCTTTTGAGTCTCAATTTGGATGAATACTGGCGCAGAAGGGCCGTCTCTCTTGTTCTTGAAAGGGGAGTGGGTGAAAAAAATATTCTGGATTTGGGGGTCGGTACCGGAAAATTTTTAAAAAGGTTTCTTCCGGAAAGATCCTGGAAAATTGCTGCCGGGGTAGATTTCTCCAGCGGGATGCTTCAGCAGGCGGAGAAAAAACTGCCGGCCCAATGCGGGCTGATCCAAGCTGATGTTCATGATCTGCCTTTCGCCGACGAATCTTTCGACCTCATTATTTCCAGTTTTACGTTACGGAGCGTCAAAGATCGGAATCGTTTTTTTCGCGACGTGAGGCGTATTTTGAAACCCGCCGGAAAAATTGCTTTTCTTTGCCTCACTCGTCCTCGGTCCCTTCTCGGGCGAGCGCTCTACACCCCTTACCTTAAATTTTATCTTCCCTTTATGGGCGGGCTCATTTCACGGGACCCGAAGGCTTACCGGTTTCTTTCGGAATCGATCCAGTCTTTTCCTTCTCCCAGCGAGATTGCGAAGGAGCTGAAGTTTGTTGGCTTCAAAGAAGTTTTAATCTTTCCCTTTACCTTTGGAATTTCCACTTTGATTCGGGCCGAGAAATGAGCTTCGATCAATTACTGGAACGGGTACTTCAAAAACTGCAATTGAAACTCCCGCCCCCTCCGAAGCCGGTCGGTTCCTATCGGCCTCTTATTATTTCGGGGAAGATTGCTTTTCTCAGCGGACAGATTTCGAAGGAGGCGGAGGGAAAAGTCATCACCGGCAAGGTTGGCAAAGACTTAACGCCCGAAGAGGGGAGGCGAGCCGCTCAATTGTCAGCGCTTCAGGCGGTAAGCCTTCTCCGGCAAGAGGTGGGTTTGGAAAAGATTGAACAGATTTTAAGAGTAGTGGGTTTCGTCCAATCTGCCGATAATTTCTATGCCCAGAGCGATGTTATGAATGCAGCTTCAGAACTCTTAGTGGAAATCTTTGGGGAAGCGGGCCGGCATGCCCGGACCGCCGTCGGGGTGACCAGCCTTCCCTTAAATGCAGCCGTCGAAGTAGAATTAACCTTAAAAATCAAATGAGAGAAATTTCAAAGTCCGTTATAAAATTCATATTTGGTTTGGTGATCGTTTTTATCGTGAGCGCTTTTTTAGCGCCCTGGCTTTTCACTTTTCTTCCCTTCAAATTTGAGCGGATTTTACGCCGGCTGATCATGATTGGAGCTCTCGGTCTTGTTTTTTGGTTAATGCGCGTTCAGGGATTGAAATGGAGTCGAATGGGGCTCCGATGGCAAAAAGAAAGTCTTCTCATTCTCGTGAAAGGTTTGTTGACGGGAATCTTTATCGTAATCAGCATGACGGTATTTCAATGGGCGCTCGGCGCGCGGTTTTGGCAACCTTCCGAGATGACTCCGATCGGCTGGGTGGGCTTAGTTTCCAACGCGTTGGGGGCCGGGCTTTTAATTGGACTCATTGAAGAATTTTTCTTCCGAGGATTTGCCTATTTCACCTTCAAAGATTTGTGGAATGGTAAGATCAGCCTGATTGTTACCAACTTGATTTACGCGATGGTTCATTTTTTTCCCAAATCCAAACCCTTTGTCGGGCCGGAGCCCACCGTTTGGGATAGCTTTCGTATTTATGGATCCATGACGCCTTCTATTTTTGCAAAACCCGATGCTTTGGTGCAGCTTTTGGGCCTATTTCTTTTTGGACTCCTTCTCTCATTCGCCTTCCTCAAAAAGGGCTCGCTTTATCTGTCGATCGGAATTCATGCCGGCTGTGTTTTTGCCGTGAAGATGGCTCCGCGCCTTCTTCCCGAAATTTCCCACAAGATGAGTCTTCTATCAGGAACTGGCAAGCTTTATGACGGCATTGCAGGATTAACGATCTTGGCAGCTTTTGCTTTATTTCTGGGAATAAGTTTAATAAACTCCCGGTCCTCGTCGCGCAAAGGATTGGCCTTAGGTCTTGTTTTGCTTTTGTTTTTTCCCGCCCTTCCTGTTTTGGCTCAAAGGCCGGTTCCTCTTCCAAAAGAAATTGCTTATTCCTTTTTGCTGAATCTTTCCCAGGCGCGGGCTATTCGGGCATCAGAAGGGCAAGCTTTTGAGGGGCGATGGTCGGGGAATCGGTTTAGTTTCGAAGGTCTTCCTCAGGATGCGGATATTTCTGTTAATGAGTCAGTTCTGGTTGAGGGAAAAATGCGTCGCGTTATTTGGTTTCCGGGTCTGCCGCGCTATGAATCCTCGCTGGTTTTTTCCAAGGTCCCAGCCAGAAAACGTCTTCGTGTATTTTATGCTCTCTCAGACGCGTCTTTTCAAAAAGGAGGCGAGCTCATTCCTGTTCAGTTCGAGGTTTGGATCGGGCGGAAAAAACTTTTTGAAACGCGAGTCAGTTCCCCGGGCTGGCAAGAAAAGAGCCTGGATTTGACCTTTCCATTCATGCTTCACCGAAGCTTCCGGTTTTCCTTCAAAGTCCAAAATGCGGGAAGGCAAACGGCAAGCTTTGTCTTCTACGCCTATATCGAATAATTCCTTCCTTACGTAAACCTATCAATTTATAGCAAAAAATAGCATTAAAATATTTTAAGAACTTTTTTGCTTTCTTTACTCTCAACGGCTAATATTTATATGGCTGTATCTGATTGGCTCGTTTGCCGATAGGATACTAATTGCTCTATGACCTTAAGCCACCGATCACTTATAGGGGGTTGTGTCACCCTTCGAATATTGTGTTTAGTTTTCCTCATCTCTTTAAGTTCTTCCTCTCTGTATTCCGCTGAAGAAAAAAAGTTAGAAGAGCGACCGCCTATACTTTCCTCATCTCTTTTTCCTCTACCTCTGTCTCTGGAAGGATCAAATTTGCCGGTTAATTTTGAACTTCTCACCGCGACTGCGGTCTGTGGCGATGGAATAAAGCAGGGGGTCGAGACATGCGAAGTTGATACGGACTGCCCCAGCGGTCAAGCGTGTAAAGCTTGTGAGTGTCAGGCGGTCAAATGCGGCGATAGCATCCTTGAGGGGAATGAAAAATGCGAAGCCAATTCGGATTGTGGTACCGGCCTGAGTTGTTCGAAGGAATGTCTTTGTGTTTCTCCGACCTGCGGTAATGGCACGATCGACGGCAATGAAAACTGCGAAGCCGATAAAGATTGCACCACGGGCCAACACTGTTCATCCTGCCAATGCGAGACCGCTCTTTGTGGGAATGACCTTTTAGAAACAGGGGAACAATGTGAACGAAATGCGGATTGTCCCACGGGCCAAATTTGTTCCGGCTGCCAGTGTGGTGTTTCTGCCTGCGGGAATGGAACGATCAATGCGGGAGAACAATGCGGGGAACCGGGACTCTCCTGCCAAACCGGTCAAATTTGCGATTCTCAAACTTGTCGATGTACAGGAACGCCTCCCCTTTGCGGCAACAGCGTCCTCGATCCTGGAGAACAATGCGGAGAGCCAGGACTTTCCTGTCCGAGCGGACAAACCTGTCAAAATTGTTTTTGTAGCGGAGGCCCGACTTGCGGCAATAACACCGTTGATCCGGGAGAGCAATGCGGCGAACCGGGACTTTCCTGCCAAACGGGACAAACTTGCCAAACCAGTCTGTGTCTTTGTCAGGGCACTTCGAGTCTTTGCGGTAATGGGGCAAGCGATCCGGGAGAACAATGCGGGGAACCGGGACTTTCTTGTTCGGTCGGCCAAAATTGCCAAAACTGTTCTTGTAATGGAGTCCCGACCTGCGGTAACGGAGTCGTTAACCCTCCTCAAGAGCAATGTGAAAAAGATTCCGATTGTTCAACCGGACAAATCTGCATCACAGGCTGTCAATGTCATGCTGTGGTCTGCGGGGACGGTGTTAAAGAAGGTGCGGAGCAATGTGAACCGGGCGTTGCCAATTGTTCCGGAAATTTGATTTGTTCTTCCACCGATTGCAAGTGTCAGGCGCCCACGTGCGGTAACCATACCATCGAGTCTCCCGAACAATGCGAAGCGGATTCTGACTGTACGGCGGGAAAATTCTGTGACAGCTGCGAGTGCAAGACACCGCTCTGCGGTAACGGTGTCAAAGAAGGCACCGAACAGTGCGAGCGCGACGCGGACTGCGGTGCAGGTCAATACTGTGACGGGTCACCCACCTGCCAATGCAAAACCCCGGTTTGCGGCAATGGAATAAAAGAGCTGGGCGAAGCCTGCGAATCGAATGCTGATTGTCCGGCCGGTCAAGCCTGCGATAATTGCAAATGCTCGGTCAGCAATTGCGAAGTGACTGTTATAGGCGGCGGCCCAATGCCAACCGTGCAATCTTATCTGCAACAAGCCAGCGCTCAGACAAATTGTTCGACACTTTCCGTTTCCGGAGAAAGAGAGCGGGAAAGCTTTTCAGAAAGTAACTTCTTTGACATTCTCTTTGGAGTCAAATCAGTTCTCGCTCTTGATGCTCCCCCAAAGGATTGCACGAACGAACAATATACCTGGAAAGCCAGCGGAATGATCCAAATCTATGGCTCCACCCTTGGTAAAAACGTTACCGTGCAATGCAAAGGGGTGGGTTCAGGGACACTCAAAGTAACCACCTCCAGTTGTTCCGGAAAAGCCAGCAGAAATGAAGCCGCCTTTACTTGCGTTCCTCCGGGGACATGCGGTAATGGACTTAAAGAAAAGCCGGCAGGCCACCCCTATTATGAAGGTCCGCCGGAAGAATGTGATGATGGAAACAATTTTAACGGCGATGGTTGTTCTTTTAATTGCAAAATTGAACGATGCGGTGACGGATATGTTCAGGAATCGCGCGGGGAAGAGTGCGATGATGGGAATAATGCAAATGGCGATGGATGCACAAGCAATTGCTACTACGAATCTTGTCCTGCCGTTTATCAGTGTTTAAGCGAACGAGGCTGTACTGTCCAAAAAGGCCTTGCGACTGATCGGGTCTGCGGAAATTCCCAGTATTGCTGCGAAATCATTCCTTCCTGCGGGGATGGTCGCAAAGAAGGAGAGGAAGGTTGTGATGACGCAAATACGGTCAATGGAGATGGCTGTTCGGCGGATTGTAAAGTGGAATGTACCACGGGCCAGCCCTGTAATGACGGTCTGAATTGCACCGCGAACGATACGTGTCAAAATGGTATCTGTACGGGAACCACTCAATATTGTCCCCAAGGCCAGCAGTGCACGGAACCTAACGGAACTTGCTTTTGTCCTGTCGACAAGCCCATCTTCTGCGAAAAATTGGATAAATGTGTCCAAAAGGATTCCGACTGCAAATCATGCAATCAAAATTTCGACTGCGATGATGCGAATACTTGTACCGATGATCAATGCAGTCCCGCCACAAAGGAATGTGTCCATTCCTTTAATACTTCATCCTGCGATGACAGAAAAAGTTGTACGCTTGGAGACACTTGTAATAATGGAGTTTGTGAGGGGGCTGGAAAAATTTGTGCCATTGGGCAAGATTGTACGGAACCGGGCGGAGATTGCGTTTGTCCGACGGGCAAACCTATTTTTTGCGAGCAGTTAAATAAATGCGCAGTGGATTCCTCGGAATGTCATCCCTGCGGTTCCAACGATGATTGCCGGGATAATAACGATTGCACAAACGATGTGTGCGATTTGTCGACGGGGAGATGTTCTAATTTGGTCAATGTCAATGCCGCCTGCGATGATAAATTCGCTTGCACGACAGATGATCGATGTGCACCGGAAGGAATTTGTCGGGGAACGAATCAATCGTGTGCCGATAATAAAATTTGCACCGAGCCCGGAGGCGAATGCGCTTGCCCGCCTAGTTTGCCGCAATTTTGCAGTCTCCTCAATAAATGTGTAGCCGGCGAAAACGAATGTAAGGCCTGCAGTTTGGATTCGGATTGCAAGGATGGAAAAGGTTGCACGGAGGATGTCTGCAGCAATGGCCGCTGTCTGAACCCTCAAAAATATTGTGTGGATGACAAACAATGCGCCGAACCCAACGGCGACTGCAGCTGCCCGGCGGATAAACCCTTATTCTGCGACCAATTAAATAAATGCGTGGCGACACAGGAAGATTGTAAGTCTCCGGTTGATCCTTCCGATTGCGATGACCACAATCCTTGCACGGACGATCAATATGATGCGGCAAAAGGAGAATGCAAGAATGTCTTCAATAATGCTTCTTGTGATGATGATTTGACCTGCACGGAAAATGACCAATGTTCCCAAGGCACCTGCAAAGGCGAAAATAAGATTTGCACCGAGCAAAAGATCTGTCAGGAACCCGACGGAGATTGCGCCTGTCCGCCCGAGAAGCCGGTTTATTGCGCAGCCTTAACCCAATGCGTGGCTAACAATTCGGAATGTCATCCTTGCACCTCGGTTGATGAATGTGATGATGACAATGTTTGCACGAATGATATTTGTACAAGCGGCCAATGCGGTCATAACGCTGCTTCGCTTGTCTGCGGCGACAACAAAAAATGCGGGCCTGAGGAATGTGATGATGGCAATGCAAAAAATGGCGACGGATGCAGCAGTCTGTGCAAATTTGATTCTAAATGTGGCAACGGCAAACTCGAACCCCCCAACGAACAATGCGAAAAAACGGCGGATTGTCCAGACGGAAAACTTTGTTACTCGGACTGCCGCTGCCGAATTATTCGTTGCGGGGATGGAATCGTTGATTCTTTGGAAGAACAATGCGAAAAGAATTCCGATTGCGCTGATGGCCAAATATGTAAAGGATGCCAATGTAAAAACTCCGTCTGCGGCGATCAGATCATCGAAGGCACCGAAAAATGCGAGCAGAATTCAGATTGCACCACCGGACAAGTATGCTCTTCCTGCCAATGCGGGCCTCCCGTTTGTGGCGACGGAGTTATCGGAGGAAATGAGAAATGTGAGAAAAATGCGGATTGCCCGATAGATCTCGTCTGTTCTTCCTCTACCTGTCAATGTCAGCTTGCATCCTGCGGGAACCAAGTAAAAGATCCTGGAGAACAATGCGAAAAAACATCCGATTGTCCGGGCGGCCAAATTTGCACCGGTTGCCAATGCCGCGACGTTAGCTGTGGCGACGGTATTCTCGATCCTCCGGAACAATGCGAAAAGAAACTAGATTGTCCGGCGGGACAACTTTGCGACGATTGTCGTTGCCATACGGTAGTCTGTGGCGATGGAATCGTCAATTCTCCGCCGGAGCAGTGCGAGAGAACTTCCCAATGTCTCCGCACTCAAAGCTGTAATGAATGTTGGTGCTACAACACTTACTGCAACAGTGACAGACAATGCTATAGCGGTTTCTGCCAAAACGGCCTGTGTACGGACACCGTCTGTGGCAATGGCCAGAAAGAAGGAAGTCGCGAAGCTTGTGACGACGGAAACCTCACCAATGGCGACGGCTGCGACAGTCAATGCACGATCGAAACTGGCGGCGTCTGCCAGAAAGACACCGATTGCTTCTCCGACTTCTGTAAGAACGGCCAGTG
>OBEQ011068467.1_pt1 | contig 48815 bp, 46 predicted proteins | sample 1670901 | NCBI WGS metagenome assembly OBEQ01 (sample SAMEA104232315, study PRJEB22302) | groundwater metagenome | biome: forest; feature: aquifer; material: groundwater | place: USA | collected 2011-08-07 | depth 5.4 m
CAATAACTGCCGGGCAAGCCCTGCCGTGGTGGCCGGCTCAATGGCGGGAATCCTGCGAGTCCATGGATTGGCACGGCAACTGCATGGGTTCCGACCGTCGATGCGACGCATGTCAGAACAGGGTTCGGCCATGGAAAACACCAGCTACATCGCCCTCTCTCGCCAAACCGCCCTGTGGCGGCAGCTCGAGACCGTGGCCAACAACATGGCCAACGCGAACACCCCGGCGTACAAGGGGGAGCACATGATGTTTCGCGACTACATGGTCAAAACGCCGGCACCGGGCAAGGCGGGCGGGGAGACCATGGCGTTCACCCAGGACATCGGCACCGCTCGCGACCTCCGCCAGGGGCCGCTGACCGCCACCGAGAACACCCTGGACGTGGCCCTGGAAGGCGACGGCTATTTCGTGGTCGATACGCCGGACGGCCTGCGCTACACCCGCAACGGCCATTTCCGGCTGGACGATGCCGGCATGATCGTCACCACCCAGGGCTTCCCGCTGATGCAGACCGGCGACCAGCCGCTGATCATCGCTCCCAACGAGAGTGAAATCCGCATCGGCAAGGACGGCACCGTCTCCTCGGAAAACGGCTCGATCGGCTCGATCCGGGTGGTCACCTTCGACAACGAACATAATATGAAGACCGCTGGCAATGGCTTGTACGACACCAGCGACTCCGCCACCGAGGTGACCGACGCGGTGGTCCGTCAGGGCTATGTCGAGGAATCCAATGTCCAGCCGATCCTCGAAATGACCAAGATGATCGACATCATGCGCAGTTACGAGGGCACGCAGAACCTCATCGAAAGCGACGCCAAACTCGCGCTCAAGGCCTACGAGGTTCTCTCGCAGCCGGCCAAGGGTTAGAGCGTTTTCCGATCAGGTTTGGAAAACGCTCGAGCCGCCGTTGAGGCGGCGGCCAAGCGCGGAGCGCGCCCGGCGAGGGCGGATAAAAAGCTGGAGCGGTATCCGACTTGGTCGGAAAACGCTCTAACGGGATAAACGGGAGACAGTATCATGATCAGGTCGCTCAATATCGCCGCCACCGGCATGCTGGCCCAGCAGACCAACGTCGAAGTCATTTCGAACAACATCGCCAACATGAACACCACGGCGTACACGCGGCGCCGGCCGGAATTCAATGACCTGCTGTACCAGAACCTGCGTCGGGTCGGTGCGACCTCGTCCGACTCGGGCACCATCGTGCCGGCCGGCGTTCAACTCGGCCTCGGCGTCAAGACTCAGGCGGTCTATCGCATCACCGAGCAGGGCAGCCTGACCTCGACCGAGAACTCGCTGGACCTGGCCATTCAGGGCAAGGGCTATCTGAAGGTCGAACTGCCGTCGGGCGCCACCGCCTACACCCGTGACGGCTCGTTCCAGCTCTCGGCCGAAGGCAAGATCGTCACCCACCAGGGCTACACCGTGCTGCCCGGCATCACCATCCCCACCGACGCCATCAGCATCTCGGTCAACTCCAGCGGCCAGGTGGAATACACCAAGGACGGTCAGACCACCTCGACGGTGGCCGGCCAGCTCACCATGGCGGTGTTCCCCAACGAGGCCGGCCTGGAAGCCATCGGCGACAACATGTTCCTGGCGACCTCCTCGTCGGGCGACGCTGCCGACAGCACTCCGGCCAGCACCGGCTACGGCTCGATCCTTCAGGGCTTCCTGGAGTCGTCGAACGTCAACGTGGTGTCCGAGGTCACCAACCTGATCTCCGCCCAGCGGGCCTATGAAATGAATTCAAAAGTTATTCAGACTTCCGATGATATGATGTCGACGCTGAAGAACCTGACCTGAGGAGCGCTCGGGATGGTCCGTTTCGTCCTGACCCTGCTGGCCGGCCTGCTTCTGGGCTGGCCCGCCGTCGCCGCCGACCCGGTGCTGTTGCGCCCGAGTGCGATGATCGACGGCGACGTGGTGCGTCTGGGCGATCTGTTCGACAATGTGGGCGAGCAGGCCGACACGGTGGTGGTGCATGCGCCGCAGCCGGGGCGCCGCATCGTTCTGGGCGCGGAGTGGCTGGCCCGGATCGCCGGCACGCACAAGCTGGTCTGGGTGCCGATGACCGGCAGCGACCGCATCACCATCGAACGCAGCAGCCAGATGATCGAGAGCGACCGCATCGCCGCCGAGGTCAAGCGGGCCCTGATTGCCTCGGGCGCCCCCGATCCGTGCGAGGTGCTGCTGGTCAATCGCAACGCCGCCATCCATGTGCCGGCCGAAAGCGACGCCAGCGTTACGGTGCGCGACATCGACTATGACAAGCGCAGCGGCCGATTCTCGGCCACCATCGAGGCCCCGGGCAGTTCCGTTCCGGTGCGGGCGCGGGTCTCCGGCCGGGTGATCGGCGTCGTTGAGATCCCCACGCTGGCCCGCACCATGCAGCGCGGCGAGAAGATCACCGATGCCGATCTGGAATGGCAGCCGGTCCGCGAGAATCAGGCGCAATTCGGCGTGCTGACCCGCCGCGAGGACATCGTCGGGCGCCTGCTGCGCACCATCGGCCGGCCCGGCGTACCGCTCCGCTCCTCCGATCTCCAGCGCGAGATCGTCGTTGCCAAGGGCAATCTGGTGACTATCGTCCTGCGCGTCGGCAGCCTGCAACTGACCGCCCAGGGCAAGGCGCTGGAAGACGGCGGCATGGGCGAAACGATCAAGATTACCAACCTGCAAAGCAAGCTTACCGTTGAAGGCAAGGTCGAAGGCCCGTCCACCGTGTCGGTGCTGCCGATGGGCCATGTGGCCAATTAGGAGTTCGTCATGATCCCCCGCCCCGAAGTGCTTCGCAGCATCGCCGTCGTCGCGGTTGTCGCCGTCCTGTCGGGCTGCACTGCGGCCACCCGCCTGTCGGAGGTCGGCGACCCGCCGAGAATGACGGCATCCGGCAATCCGACCCAGCAGGCCGGCTATCGCCCGGTGAGCCTGCCGATGCCGACTCCGCAGGTGGTCCAGCCGGCCGCCAATTCCATGTGGCGGCCCGGCGCCCGCGCCTTCTTCAAGGACCAGCGGGCCGCCGAGGTCGGCGACATCGTCACCGTGCTGGTGCAGATCTCTGATCAGGCCGATATGTCCAACACCACCGATACCAGCCGCAGCGCCTCGGAAGGGGCCGGGCTGCCCAGTTTCTTCGGCCTGGAAACGGGCATTGCCACCGCGTTGGGCCTCGCCGACACGTCCAATCTGGTGTCCGCCGAGAGCACCACCGCCAACAGCGGCAGCGGCGCCCTGAAGCGGGCCGAAACGCTTCAGATTCAGATGGCCGCCGTGGTCACCCAGATCCTGCCCAACGGCCTGCTGGCCATTGCCGGCCGCCAGGAGGTCCGGGTCAACAGCGAACTGCGCGAACTCACCGTCAGCGGCATCGTCCGGCCCGAAGACATCACCTCCGGCAACACCATCACCTCGGAAAAAATTGCCGAGGCACGAATTTCCTACGGCGGCCGCGGCACCCTGACCGACGTCCAGACGCCCCGCTATGGGCAACAGGTGCTGGATATCCTGATGCCGTGGTGAGGGTCGCAGGGTTAGAGCGTGATCCCATCAGGTTGGATCACGCTCCAGCGGCCATTGCGGCCGCACCTGAGCGCGGAGCGCGCCCGGCGAGGGCTGAACAGTTAGAGCGTTTTTCGACCTGGTCGGAAAACGCTCTAACGGCTTGTGATCGAACAGCCTCAGGCCGCTCAGACTGCTAGAGTCCTGTCCGCCGGCCCCCTATAGTGGCGAGACCCTGCCACTTCCGTCGAAAGTCCATGTCCTCTGCATCTGACCGCGCCGGTGCCCTGCTCACCATCGACCTGGACGGCGTCGCCGCCAATTGGCACGCCCTGAACGACCGCGTCGCGCCGAGCGTCCATTGCGGCGCCGCGGTCAAGGCCGATGCCTACGGCCTGGGGGCGGCGCGGGTGGCGCCGGCGCTCTATGCCGCCGGCTGCCGACGCTTCTTTCTGGCGACCATTGATGAAGCCATATCCCTGCGGCCGCTCCTGCCCGACGACGCGGCGCTGATCGTGCTCGGCGGACCGCTGCCCGGGACCAATGGCGATTTCATCGAGCACCGCCTGTGGCCGGTGCTCAACACACCGCAACAGGTGGCGCAATGGTCTCAGACCGTCGACGGAGACGGGCCGGTGCCGCCCTGCGTGGTCCATGTGGACACCGGCATGAGCCGGCTCGGCCTGACGGTCGCCGAACTCGACCACTGGGCTGATCGACTCGCCGCGCTGCGGCCGGCCCTGGTGATGAGTCATCTCGCCTGTTCCGAGGACGGCGCCGAGCCGATGAACGCGGCACAACTGACGTCCTTCCGCGCCATGCGCCTCCGGCTGCCGGACAGCGCCGCCAGCCTGGCCAATTCGGGCGGCATTTTCCTGGGCGCTGCCTACCATTTCGACCTTGTGCGGCCGGGTGCGGCGCTGTACGGCGTCGCGCCCAATCCCGAGGCCGCCGCGGTGCTGCGCCAAGTGATTGCTCTGCAAGGCAGAATCCTTCAGGTCCGTGACGTTGACAGTCCTCAGACCGTTGGCTATGGTGCCACGCATCGCATCCGGCGAAAGAGCAGGCTGGCGACCGTTGCCGTAGGTTATGCGGACGGTTACCTGCGGTCGCTCAGCAACCGGGGGCACGGCATCGTCGGGGGAATACGTGTGCCGTTGGTGGGACGAGTCTCAATGGATCTGATCATCTTCGACGTCACCGACGCGCCAGAGCCGTTGGTGCGGCCGGGCGGCTTTGTCGAGCTGATCGGGCCTGATCATACCGTCGATGATCTGGCGACGGAGGCCGGCACCATCGGCTACGAAATCCTCACCAGCCTGGGCCCACGCTACCATCGCAGCTATCTGGGCGGACCGGTGTGACGATTTTTGCCGCCGTTGGCCGCCTGTGCCTATTGTTTCTGGCCGCCGCCGGGCGGCTGGTGCTGTTTGCCGGCCGAGCCCTGTGGAGTTCGGTCCATCCACCGTTCTATCCGCGCCTGATCCTGCGGCAGATGCTCGACATCGGCTATTTCTCGCTGCCGGTGGTCGGGCTGACGGCGATCTTTTCCGGCATGGTGCTGGCCTTGCAGAGCCATACCGGATTCGCCCGGTTCTCGGCCGAGGGCGCCGTCGCCACCGTGGTTATCCTGTCCATGACCCGCGAGCTGGGGCCGGTGCTGGCCGGGCTGATGGTCGCCGGACGCGTCGGCGCCGCCATGGCCGCCGAAATCGGCACCATGCGGGTCACCGAACAGATCGACGCCCTGGTCACCCTGTCGACCAATCCGTTCAAATATCTGGTGGCGCCGCGGCTGATCGCCGGCCTGCTGATGCTGCCCTGTCTGGTGCTGGTGGCCGATATCATCGGCGTGTTCGGCGGCTATCTGATCGGCACCGTCAAGCTGGGCTTCAACCCTTCGGTCTATGTCAGCCGCAGTTGGGAATACCTGGAGCAGCTTGATGTGATATCCGGTCTGGTCAAGGCGTCGGTGTTCGGCTTCCTGATCACCCTGATGGGCTGCTATCACGGCTATCATTCCAAGGGCGGGGCGCAGGGCGTCGGCCGGGCGACCACATCGGCAGTGGTTTCGGCTTCGATCCTGATCCTGATCTTCAACTACATCATTACCGAACTGTTCTTCGCCAGATGACTCCCAACCCGTTCCGCACGGCCGTGGCCCCGCCCAAGATCGCGCTCGAAGGGGTGCATAAGAGCTTCGGCACCAAACAGGTGCTCAATGGCGTCAACATCCACGTCAAGCGCGGCGAGTCGCTGGTGGTGATCGGCGGCTCGGGTACCGGCAAGTCGGTGATGCTGAAATGCATCCTCGGCCTGATGGAACCGGACGCAGGCAGCATCCGCATTGACGGCCAGGACACCACCCATCTGCGGCCGTCCGAGCGCATGCGGCTGATGCAGCGCTTCGGCATGCTGTTCCAGGGCGGCGCCCTGTTCGACTCGCTGCCGGTGTGGGAAAACGTCGCCTTCGCCCTGTTGCAGCGCCGCATGCCGCGCCGTCAGGCCCGCGAAATCGCCTTCGAAAAATTGGCCGCGGTCGGCCTGGCCGCCAGCGTCGGTGACCTGCGTCCGGCCGAGCTATCGGGCGGTATGCAAAAGCGTGTCGCCCTGGCCCGGGCCATCGCCATCCATCCCGAAATCATCTTCTTCGACGAGCCGACCACCGGCCTCGATCCGATCATGGCCGACGTGATCAACGATCTGATCGTCAAATGCGTCAAGGAACTGGGCGCGACGGCGGTGTCGATCACCCACGACATGGCCAGCGCCCGCAAGATCGCCGACCACATCGCCATGCTCTACAAAGGTCAGGTCATCTGGTCGGGCCGCACCGAGGACATCGACAACTCGGGCAATCCCTATGTGGAACAGTTCATCCACGGCTGTGCGGACGGGCCGATCACGATGGAGTTGCGGGGATAATCCCGTCGGTGGTGAGGGTGATGAACCACAGAGGCACCACAAACACGGTCGTCATCCCAGCGAAAGCTGGGATCCATGTGGTCTTTCCGCCGATGACACCGAACTTGCTCTACGGCCGGCTGGACCCCAGCTTTCGCTGGGATGACGAGTCAGGGGGGAATGACGATAAGCGTTCTCCCCATGCGATCGGAGCGCTCCATGGCTAAGTCCCCCGCCCGCTACGTCTGCCAGGACTGCGGCGCAGCGCAGCCGCGCTGGGTTGGCAAATGCGAAGCCTGCGGCGCGTGGAATTCCATCGTCGAGGAAGCGGCCGCCGAAACCGTGCCCAAGGGGCTGGCCGGCGGCAAGGGCAAGCGGCTGGATTTCGTCGGGCTGGAAGGCATGTCGGCACCGCCGCCGCGCAAGGTGACCGGCATCCACGAACTCGACCGGGTGTGCGGTGGCGGGCTGGTGGCGGGATCGGTGCTGCTGGTCGGCGGCGATCCGGGCATCGGCAAGTCGACCCTGCTGCTTCAGGCGGTGGCGGCATTGGCGCTGAAAGGCGCCAGCTGCGCCTATATCTCGGGCGAGGAGGCGATTGATCAGGTGCGGTTGCGGGCGCAACGGCTTGATCTGGTCAAGGCGCCGGTCCAACTGGCCTCGGCCACCTCGCTGCGTGACATCATCACTTCGCTGGAATCGGATGGACCACAGGTGGTGGTGATCGATTCGATTCAGACCATGTACTTGGATCAGCTCGATTCGGCGCCCGGCACAGTGGCGCAGGTGCGCACCTGCGCGCAGGAATTGATCCGGGTGGCCAAGCGGCGCGGCTTCGTCCTGTTCCTGGTCGGCCATGTCACCAAGGAAGGTGCCATCGCCGGGCCGCGCGTGCTCGAGCACATGGTCGATACGGTGCTGTATTTCGAGGGTGATCGCGGCCACCAGTTTCGCATTCTGCGTGCCGTCAAGAATCGCTTCGGCGCCACCGACGAGATCGGCGTGTTCGAGATGACCGGCGACGGGCTGATGGAGGTGACCAATCCATCGGCCCTGTTCCTGGCCGAACGGCGCGGCAACGTCTCGGGCGCCTGTGTCTTCGCCGGAGTCGAGGGGACGCGGCCGATGCTGGTGGAAATCCAGGCGCTGGTTGCCCCCAGCGGCCTGGCGACACCACGGCGGGCGGTGGTCGGTTGGGATAGCGGACGGCTGTCGATGGTGCTGGCGGTGCTGGATGCCCGCTGCGGACTTGCCTTATCCGGCAATGACGTTTATTTGAACGTCGCCGGGGGCTTGCGCATCAGCGAGCCGGCGGCTGACCTGGCGGTCGCTGCCGCTCTTGTTTCGTCGGCCACCGACATCCCGGTCGCCGCCGACGCGGTGGTGTTCGGCGAGATCGGACTGTCGGGCGAGGTGCGGGCCGTGGCCCAGGCCGATGCGCGGCTGAAGGAGGCGGCCAAGCTGGGCTTCGCTCAGGCACTGGTGCCGGCGATGCGTCGTAAGGCTCGGGCACCGGCGTCCGAGCCTCTGGCCGTGAAACCGCTGGGGCACCTGCAGGATCTGGTGGCCTTGTTCCGCCGCGAGCCGGAGCGCGGGCGCATGAAGACGACAGGGTAAAGATGGACGCCAACGTTCTCGACATCGCCGTTCTTGCCGTACTGCTGCTCTCCGGCCTGTTCGCCATGATGCGTGGCTTCGTGCAGGAGGTGCTGTCGATCGCCGCCTGGGTCGGTGCCGGCCTGGCCGCACTGTCCGGCTTGCCGCAGGCCCGGCCGATCGCTCAGCAATATATCGGCAACAAGGCCTGGGCCGATGCCGCCGCCGGTGGGGCTTTGTTCCTGATTACCCTGGTGCTGCTGTCGATCGTCACCTATTTCATCGCCAAGCAGGTGAAGGGCAGCATGCTCAGCCACCTGGATCGCTCGCTGGGGTTCGTTTTCGGCCTGGCGCGGGGTGCATTGATCCTATGCCTTGCCTATATGGTGGCTATGTTCATGTTCACACCCGAGCAGGGATCGGCGAAGGAGGCTTCCGGCGCCAAGCTGCCGATGTGGATCACCCAGGCCAAGACCAAGCCCTATCTGGAACACGGCGCCGTCACCATCAGCACCATTCTGCCCGAGGCCTACGACTTGGCCGAGACCAAGGCCAAGCAGGCCCGCGACGATGCCGAGACGGCCATCACGTTCAAGGAACTGATGTCGCCCAAACCGCGCGGCGAACAGCCGGCGGCCGGGCAGACGCAGAATACGGCGCCCGCCTACAGTAATTCGGATCGCGAAGACATGAACCGGAAAACCAGATCGAGTCAGTAGAAAGGAACATTCCCTCTCCCTCTCCCGCTGACGGGGGAGGGAGATTTTCTAAGTTTCATAGCAAAAATACCCAATGCTGCAATTTTTGTGAGATAGGCTATGCGGAAAGGCTTTGCCCTTGGACTTGCGCTAACCATCTGCTTCGGCATCGCCTACTCTCAGTGGCCGAAGTGGAGCTTGTATCAAGTAAGTCGAGCAATCACTGCAGGAGACCCATATACGATCGAAAAATATATTGACTGGAGTGAAGTTCATCATGGACTCGCTTCAGGCATACTAGCTGTAGCGGTGAGCGGCGGTGAATTATCGCAAACGACAGGCGCAAGCCAATCAGTTAAAAATCTTCTTCAGCACCTATTAACAGAGGAAATAAATGCAAAACTGTTAATAAATATATCACCACCTCTCATTGAGCGCAACATCGAATACATTGGGTTGACAGACATTGATGAATATCGAGTTTATCTAATCAGGAACGGCGATAAGATTGAAATGATTCTTCGGCGGCAGGGAATGCTTTGGAGAATTGTAAGGGTATCAATGAGGCAGCCACCGTCTCGAGGCCCAGCCGAAGCTCGAATGCACGAGTTTGAAGCCTTGCTTGCACCAAGACCGCAATCTGAGAGTGCGGCCAACTCGAAGGATAATAGCACAGTGATGAGGTTCAACGAACTGCTGTCGGCCAAGCCGCGTGGCGAACAGCCGGCGGCCGGGCAGACGCAGAATACGGCGCCCGCCTACAGTAATTCCGATCGTAAGGCAATGGACCAGCTATACCAGAAAAAGTAGCATCCATTCAGCGACGATCGCCACTTTTTGTATGCAACTCAGGATCTGCGTGTGGAAATGCTCACCACCCATCCCTATGACGACGACCATCTGAAAGAGGAATGCGGCGTCTTCGGTATCCAGGGTCACCAGGATGCCGCCGCCCATACCGTGCTGGGCCTTCATGCCCTGCAACACCGCGGCCAGGAGGCGTCGGGGATTGTCGTCTGTAGCGGCGAGCAGTTCCATACGCACCGCGGCATGGGCCACGTCGCCGACAATTTCGGCTCTGAGATGGTGATGCGCAAACTCAAAGGGCCGATGGCGATCGGTCATGTGCGCTATTCGACCACCGGCGAGACCCTGCTGCGCAACGTCCAGCCGCTGTTCGCCGATTTCGAGTTCGGCGGTCTGGCCATCGGCCACAACGGCAACCTGACCAACGCGTCATCGCTGCGGCGCCAGTTGGTGCGGCGCGGCTGCCTGTTCCAGTCGACCACCGACACCGAGGTGATCGTTCACCTGATCGCCATCAGCCTGTACAACTCGGTGGAAGATCGCATGATTGATGCGCTCCGCCAAGTGGAGGGCGCCTATTCGCTGGTGGCGCTGACCAAGGACGCGGTCATCGGCGTGCGCGACCCGCTGGGCATCCGGCCGCTGGTGCTGGGCAAGCTGGACGGGTCGTGGATTCTGACCTCCGAGACGGTGGCGCTGGACATCATCGGCGCCGATTTCGTGCGCGATGTCGAACCCGGCGAGATGATCGTGCTGAGCACCAGCGGCGTGCGCTCGATCATGCCGTTCGCCCGGTCGCCCAAGCGCTTCTGCATCTTCGAATACATCTATTTCGCCCGCCCCGACTCGATCGTCGAGGGCACCAGCGTCTATGACGCCCGCAAGCGCATCGGCATGGAACTGGCGCGCGAGAGCGGCATTGCCGCCGACGTGGTCATTCCGGTCCCTGACTCCGGCGTGCCGGCAGCGCTGGGCTTCGCTCAGGAATCGGGCATTCCCTTCGAGCTGGGCATCATCCGCAACCACTATGTGGGCCGCACCTTCATCGAGCCGACCGACCAGATCCGCCATCTCGGCGTCAAGCTCAAGCACAACGCCAACCGCCATTCCATCGCCGGCAAGCGGGTGGTGCTGGTCGACGATTCGATCGTGCGCGGTACCACTTCGATGAAGATTGTCGAAATGGTCCGCCAGGCTGGCGCCACCGAGGTGCATATGCGCATCTCCAGCCCGCCGACCACCCATCCCTGCTTCTTCGGTATCGACACCCCCAAGCGCGAAAAGCTGCTGGCGGCACGCTACGACGTTGCCGGCATGGCCAACCTGATCGGTGTTGATTCGCTGGCTTTCATTTCGCTGGACGGTCTCTATCGCGCTGTCGGCGAGCAGGCCCGCGACCCGCGCCAGCCACAGTTCTGCGATGCCTGCTTCACCGGCGATTACCCCCTGCCGCTGGCCGACGAGGCCATCGCCAAGGAATTCCGTCGTCCCGCCACCTGTCTGGTCGAAGGCGGCTGACATGCCCGGACATCTCGACGGGCGCATTGCCCTGATTACCGGCGCCTCGCGCGGCATCGGCGCAGCGGTCGCCCGCCGCTTTGCCGCCGAGGGTGCTCAGGTCATCCTGGTGGCCCGCACCCAGGGCGGGCTGGAAGAGGTCGACGACGCCATCCGTGCCGCCGGCGGCCTGCCGGCGGTGCTGATGCCCATGAATCTGCGCGAATTCGACCTGATCGACCATGTGGGTGAGGCGCTGTTCAAGCGCTTCGGCCAACTCGATGTGGTGGTGGGCAATGCCGGCGTGCTCGGCGGCCTGTCGCCGGTCGGCCATTACACCCCGAAGCTGTTCTCCGAGGTGATGGACGTCAACGTCACCGCCAACTACCGCCTGATCCGCAGCTTTGATCCGCTGCTGCGCATGTCTCCGGCCGGCCGGGCGATCTTCGTCACCTCCGGCGCAGCCCATGGCGTGCATCCCTATTGGGGTGCCTATGCGGCCTCGAAGGCCGCCCTGGAGGCGATGGTCCAGTGCTATGCCGGCGAGATCACCCTGACCAATGTCCGCGCCAACCTGATCGACCCCGGCGTGGTCCGCACCCGCTTGCGGGAGCAGGCCTTCCCAGGTGAGGACGCCACCACGCTACGCTCCCCCGACGCCGTCACCGACGCCTTCGTCCACTTGGCGGAAGCATCGTGCGAACTGAACGGTGCTGTGGTCAAGGCGTATTGAGAATTTCACACCCTCCCCTGATGCGGGAGGGTGTTCTCAAATTTCAGCAAATTCAAGTGGTTGCCGTCACCCCCGCGAAAGCGGGGGTCCAGCGATATCAAAGCCGTCACAGACGTCGAAGCCTGATGGATTCCCGCTTTCGCGGGAATGACGACGGATTTTGGTGCTGCCGCCCCAACCGGCATGAACGCCCTCCCCCATCCAGAGGGAGGGCGTTCACGGAGTGTCAGACGGGACTAGTTCCGGTCCTTGTCGACCAGCTTGTTCTTGCTGATCCACGGCATCATGGCGCGCAGCTTGCCGCCGACTTCTTCGATAGCGTGTTCGGACTGGCGGCGGCGAGTGGCCTTGAAGCTGGGCTGGCCGGCCTTGCACTCGAGCATCCAATCGCGCACGAAACGGCCCGACTGGATGTCTTCCAGCACGCGCTTCATTTCGGCCTTGGTCTCGTCGGTGATGATGCGCGGGCCGGTGACGTAGTCGCCGTATTCCGCGGTGTTGGAGATCGAGTAGCGCATGTTGGCAATGCCGCCCTCATAGATGAGGTCGACGATCAGCTTCACTTCGTGCAGGCACTCGAAATAGGCCATTTCCGGCGCGTAACCGGCTTCGACCAGCGTCTCGAACCCGGCCTGGATCAGCTTGGTCAGACCGCCGCACAGCACCGCCTGCTCGCCGAACAGATCGGTTTCGCATTCCTGGCGGAAGGTGGTCTCGATGATGCCCGAGCGACCGCCACCGATGGCGGAGGCGTAGGACAGGGCGATTTCCAGGGCGTTGCCCGAGGCGTTCTGAGCGACCGCAACCAGGCACGGCACGCCGCCGCCCTTGACGTATTCGCCGCGCACGGTGTGGCCAGGGCCCTTGGGGGCGATCATGAACACGTCCAGGTCAGGACGCGGCTCGATCAGCTTGAAATGGATGTTCAGGCCGTGGGCAAAAGCCAGCGCCGCGCCTTCCTTCATGTTGTCGCGCAGATCGGCGACATACAGGTCGGCTTGCAGCTCGTCCGGGGTGAGGATCATCACCACATCGGCCCAGGCGGCGGCCTCGGCGGGGGTCATGACCTTCAGGCCCTCCCCTTCGGCCTTCTTCGCCGAAGCGGAGCCAGGGCGCAGCGCCACCGCCACGTCCGTGAGGCCCGAATCCCGCAGATTGAGCACATGGGCATGACCCTGGCTGCCGTAGCCGACGACGGCGACCTTCTTGCCCTTGATCAAGCTGACATCGGCATCCCGATCGTAATAGACGCGCATAGTGGCTCCCTGAATCGTCCAAGCATTGGCGGTAGCGGCGGACATTACAAGAGGCCGGGAGCCGATGCAATTGCTCGTCACGGCCCTTTGCGTTACAGCCCCTTTTTCGGCAGCCGCACCGCCGTCAGCCAGAAATCGGTCGCCAACCCGATCATGCGCATGAAGGCGTCGAAATCGACCGGCTTGGTCAGGAAGCAGTTGGCGTGGTTGAGATAGGATCGCACCACGTCGGTTTCGGCGTCCGAGGTGGTCAGGATGATCACCGGGATGGTCGCCAGCTCGGGATCGGACTTGATCTGCGCCAGCACCTCGCGGCCGTCCATGCGCGGCATGTTGAGGTCGAGCAGAACCAGATCGGGCCGTGGCGCCTCCCCATAGGGCGCCTGACGGTTCAGAAAGGCCATCGCCTCCATGCCGTCGCCCACATGATGGAAGCCGGCATGGAATCGGTGCTCGGCCATCGCCTCGAAAACCAGCCGGGCGTCTGCCGGATTGTCTTCGACCAGCAGGATGTTGATCGTATGCATCAGGTCGTAATCCATCATGCCGCCAAGGTGAAAATGAAGGTGGTCCCTTCAGGTTGATCGCTCGTGCAGCCAATGCGCCCACCATGGCGTTCGACGATCTTGCGGCACATGGCCAAGCCGATGCCGGTACCGGGAACCTGATGACGCGGTTGCAACCGCTCGAATACCCTAAAGATACGCTCCTGAAAACGTGTGTCGATGCCAATCCCATTGTCGCGCACCGACACCGCCCACATCGCCCCTTTGCGCACCGCCGACACGGTGACCTGCGGCGTCCGGTCAGGCGAGCGGTAGACCAGGGCGTTCTCGATCAACTGGCGTAACAGGGTTTGCAGTTGAACCGCATCACCGCGCACCCGCGGCAGCGCACCGACAACGATATCGGCGTGCGACGCGGTCACCAGCGGGGTCAGTTGGGCCACCGCTCTGGACGCGGCGGCGGCCAGATCAACCTCGGTTGTGGGCGGATCGCCCGGCTGAAGCGAGGTATAGCGTTGCAGATCGTGCAGCAGCCGCTTCATGTGGTTGCTGCCGGAGATCAGGAAGTCGAGGAACTCGGCGGTGTCGTCCTTGACCTGACCGTCAAGCCGCTTTTGCAGCAACTGGGCATAGGAGGCGATGGTCCGCAGCGGTTCCTGAAGGTGATGCGCCGCCACTTCGGCGAATCGTTCCAACTCGGCATTGGCGCGATGCAGCGATTGGTTGGACTGGATCAGTTCGGATTTTACCTGACGCTCGCGGTCAAGGGCGCGCAACGCCAGCAGCGACAGGCCGATGGTCATGGCGAGGCCGAGCATGGCCAAGGCCATGTTGCGGTACAGCCGCTGCTGCCACGGCTGCAAGGCGTCGTCCAGCGACATGGCCACCCATACCAGCAGTTGCCGCGGCTCGACCTTGCGATAGGCGACGATTCGCTCCACCCCGTCATAGGCCGACTTGCCGTGATAGGTGCCGATGGGCGCCTGCGGCAGGTACTTGGTGTAGACCGGGTTCTTCGACATGTTGCGGCCGACATCGGCCTCCGGCAGCGGTTCGCGCACCAGAATGGCCCCATCCAGCCGGTAGACCCCCAACCCCGGCTCGGACCCCAGGTTGAGCCCGTGATACAGCGTCTTGAAGAACGACACCCGCACATGAACAACCGCCATGCCGGCATAAGCGCCGGACGGGTCGACCAGCCGATGCGCCACCGGAAAGGCGTAGGCGCCGCTCCACCGGTCCTTGGTGACCTGACCGATGAAGCTCCGGGCGCCGCCGGCGATGGCCGCGGCATAGTCCTGGCTGGACAGGTCGATCATGGCGTCAGCCGCTCCCGCCGACGTGGCCACGAGGCGGCCGGCGGGATCGGTCACGAACAGCGAGTCCAGATGGGGCGAACTCGACAGGGCCGCCAGAACGCCGTCCCAGCGCTCACCCTGCCCGCTCAGACTGGCCAGCCCATCCTCGTGAACATCCTCGGCAATGCCGCGCAGCAGCAGCTCGGTGGACTGGAGCGCATGGCCGAAATGGTCCTCGAGCAGCCGCGCCAGATCGGCGGTGTTGCGCTCCACATTGCCGACCGTCGCAAGATAGTCGTGCCACGACGCATAAATCGCGATGCCGCCCCCGGTCAGCCCATAGACGATCGTCAGCAGCACCACGACGACCCGTGCCGACAATCCCGTCCGACGAGGAGGCTCGACACCGTGCGGCAATAGCGATACCTCCGGAGACCAGACCCCTATCATTCCGTAATTTTACACGGAAGACAAGGATGGGTAGTGCGGCCTTATCCGGCCACGGCCGGCGTCGCCATATCGCTGTCCGAGGTGCCAAGGTCGCGCTGGCGCAGCACGCGCCGCATGATCTTGCCGCTGTTGGTTTTCGGCAGATCGGTGAGGAACTGGATGTCGCGCGGCGCCAGGGCCGGACCTAGCTGCTCGCGGGCGAAGCCGAGCAGTTCGCGGCGCAGGGCCTCGCCCGCGACGAACCCGGGGTTGAGGGTGACGAAGGCAGTGACCACCTCGTGGACCATCGCATCGGGCCGACCGATGACCCCAGCCTCGGCCACCGCCGGATGGTCCATCAGGGTGCCCTCGACCTCGAACGGGCCGATCAGATGGCCGGCCGACTTGATCACGTCATCCTTGCGGCCGACGAACCAGTAATGGCCGTCGGTATCCCGTCGCGCCAAGTCGCCGGTCAGGTACCAGTCGCCGGAAAAACACGAGCGGGTGCGGGTCGGCTCACGGAGATAGCCGGTGAACAGCGAGGGTGGGCCGGAGCGGACGGCGATTTCGGCGACCTTGTCGGGTTCTTCGACCAGGCGAATCATACCGTCGCCGGTGCGGTCGATCAGCGCCACCTCGAAGCCCGGCACCGGCCGGCCCATGCTGCCCGGCTTGATGGCCAGGCCGAGGAAATTGGCGATGGTGATGCAGCCGGTTTCGGTCTGCCACCATGTATCGAGAAACGGCACCCCCAGGGCCTCGCGCCCCCACTGCACCGCTTCGGGATTGAGCGGCTCGCCGACACTGGCGGCAACGCGCAAGGCGGGGAAGCGAAAGGTACGGGCCAGTGCCGCACCGAACCGCATCAGCATGCGGATGGCCGTCGGGGTGGTATAGAACACCGATACCCGGTGGGTGCTCAGGATGGTGTACCAGCGCCCGGCATCGAAGCCTTCGGGGTCGATGATACTGGTGCAGCCCAGGGCCAGCGGCGCGAGCAGACCATAGACGGTCCCGGTCACCCAGCCGGGATCGGCGGTACACCAGAACACGTCGTCCGGCGTCAGATCAAGCACCAGCCGACCGGTGACGCGCTGGCCGATCAGCGCGGCATGGGCATGGATGGCGCCTTTGGGAATGCCGGTGGTGCCGCTGGTGAAATGCAGCAGCGCCGGCTCTTGCGGGTCGGTGGCGGCGATGGTGAAGCCGGCCGGCGCCCGGGTCAGGCCGGCGTGAAAATCCTCGGTTCCGGCAACATCGGTCGGCGCGCCCTCGGCATCGGCCAGCAGCACGCATCGCAGGTCCGGCAGGAGATGGCGCACTGCCTTGATCTTGCGCTCATACAGCTCGGGCGTGGTGATCAGGACGGCCGCGCTGCCCAGCGCCAGCCGTGCCCGGATCGGCTCTGGCCCAAGCACCGGAAACAGCGGACATACCACCCCGCCGGCCTTGAGCGCCCCCAGGGCGGCGGTGACGAAATCCAGACCGCGGCCCAGCAGCAGCGCCACCGTCTCGCCCGGCGCCAGCCCCAGCCCGGACAGCATGGCGGCACAGCGGTCGCTCAGTCCGGCCAGTTCAGCGAAGCTGACATCACGCGATCGCTCCTGCCGTTGCAGCAGCCGCAACGCCACCCGCGCGCCGTTGCCTTCGACGACATGGCGATCGACCGCCTCATGGGCCATGTTGAGCCCGGCACCCTGGGGCAGGCCCGCCAGTTCGGCTTCGGCTCCGTGCCAACTGAACTCGGTTCGGGCGGTATCGTAGTCGCGAAGCTGCGGCGGGCGTCGCAGCCCGCCTGTGGCAATGTTCGGCCAAACCATGAAGTAAGGGGCCTCCGCCAGGCGACGTTGGGGTCGGTCGGGAACGACTGGATTGTTTCAAGACATTGCCCCGCCGTGACGAAAAAATCGAGACGGGACACGGTCATGGCTGCCATGCGCGGGACAGCGGCATCAGAGCGTTTTTCGACTTGGTCGAAAAACGCTCTCATTGTTCAGCCCTCGCCGGGCGCGCTCCGCGCTCAGGTGCGGCCGCAATGGCCGCTGGAGCGTGATCCAGGATCACGCTAACCGCTTGAGCCGCGCCGCAATGTCGCCAGCCAGATGCCGCCGAAGATCAGCGCCAGCCCGGCCCCGTGAAACCAGCGAAAACTCTCGCCGATCAGCAGCACCGCCAGGATTGCGGTGAGGATCGGCAGCAGGTTGGCGTACAGCCCGGCGGTGTTGGCGCCCAGCTTGGCGACGCCCTGGTTCCAGAAATAATAGGCCAGCACCGACGGGAAGATGGCGACATAGGCGATCACCGCCAGACCATGCGGCGACGGATGCCACAACTGCCCTTGCGCCAGCTCCCACAGATAGAGCGGCAGGATCATCGGCACGCCCAGCAGCACCAGCAGGGTCAGCAGGGCGAGCGGTTCGATGCCGGTGGGATGGCGCCGCAGCAGCACCGAATAGGTCGCCCAACTGAGCACCGCCACCATCATCCAGCCGTCACCGGGTTGCAGGTGCAACGCCAGCAGGGTTGCCGGGTCACCGCGGGCGATCACCAGCAGCACGCCGATCAGCGACACCACGACACCGCCGCCCTGGCGCAGGCTGATGGATTCGCCCAGCCACAGCCGCGACAGGGCGATGATGACGATCGGCATGCTGCAACCGACCAGGGTGGCGTTGATGGCGGTGGTGGTCTGCAACGCCAGATACAGCAGAGTGTTGTAGGCGGCGACGCTGGTCAGCGCCAGCGCCAGCAGCACCGGCCATCGGCCGCGCAGGCGCTCGCGCTGGGCCAGCAGGCGGGGCAGGCCGATGGGCAGCAGGATCAGCGCCGCCGCCACCCAGCGCCAGAATGACAGGGTGAACGGTGGCACCTCGCCGACCACGGCGCGGCCGATCACGGCGTTGCCGGCCCAGAACAGCACGGGCAGCAGCAGGAACACATAGGGAGACGACAACAGGCGCAACACGGTCACCGTCGCGGCATCAAAGACGAGCGAGCGACCCTAGAGGGTTTTCGCGTCGAGCGAAAGCGCCGCGACTGGACGAATGGATAGAGCGTGATCCTGGATCACGCTCCAGCCGCCATTGCGGCGGCGGCCAAGCGCGGAGCGCGCCCGGCGAGGGCGTGCCAAGGAAGGTCACTTCCTTGGCGAAATAGTGTGATCCCCCCCAAGAACAGGTCAGCCATCGTTGACGGCGCCCTGAGCCGACGACATATGCCTGAGCAGTCCGCCGGTCATGGAGGGTCGCATGCTGTACTGGGCCGCCATCTTTCTGGTCATCGCCGTGGTCGCGGCAGTCTTCGGCTTTGGCGGCATCGCCGGAGCGGCCGCCAACATCGCCGAGATCCTGTTCTTCGTCTTCCTGGTGCTGTTCGTGGTGGCGCTGATCGCCGGCCTGTTCACGGGGCGTCGGCCTCGGGTGTAGGGATGGTCTCGACTTCGGGGTCTGGCTTGACCACCTGCTCCGCCAGCTTGCGCTCCAGCACCGCGACGAAGAAGCCATCGGTGCCGTGGCGTGCCGGAGTCAGCCGCAGATAGGGGCCCTCGACCGGGCAAGGGGTGCCCAGCACGGCGGCCCACACCTCGGCGATCGGCATCACCGTGAAGTCGGGATGGGTGGCGAGGAAGGCGTCGATGCGGGCGTCGTTCTCGTCCGGCAGCAGGGAGCAGGTCGCATAGACCAGCCGCCCGCCCGGCAGCACCAGCCGTGCCGCCGATGCCAGCACCCGGCTTTGCAGCGCCGTCAGGTCGTCCAGACGCTCAGGCGTCAGGCGCCACTTGGCATCGGGATTGCGGCGCCACGTGCCGGTACCGGTGCAGGGCGCGTCGACCAGCACACGGTTGAAGCTTTTGGCGTGGCGCTTGACCCATTTGTCATCTTCGCCGCTCAGCACCTGCTTGCGGACATTGTGCACACCGGCACGGCGCAGGCGATCCTGAGCGCGGTCGACTCGGCCCTGGCTGACATCGCAGGCCAGCAGACGACCCTTGTTCTGCATCTGCGCCGCCAGCGCCAGAGTCTTGCCGCCGGCTCCGGCGCAGAAATCGACCACCGCCTCGCCCGGCCGGGCATCGGTCAGCAGAGCCGCCAACTGCGAGCCCTCATCCTGGACCTCGACCCAGCCGTCGCGGAACGCCGTCAACTGGACCAGGGCGACGCGCCCGGGCAGCCGCAGGCCGAGCGGCGACAAGGGGGTCGGCTCAGAGGTGATGCCCTCGGCGGCCAGCGCCGCCTGAGCCTCCTCGCGGGTGGCCTTCAGGGTGTTGACCCGCAGGTCGAGCGGCGCCTCTTCCCGCAACGCCGCCAGTTCCGCCCCGGCCCGTTCGCCGAGTACGCCGGTCAGCTTGGCCTCGACCCATTCGGGATACTCGCCTTTGACCCAGGCCGGCATGTCGTGATGGAACAACGGGCGGCTGACCAGGGCGCCGACCAGCTTGCGCTCCTCGCTCGCCAGCGGCTGCGGCGCGCGTTCGCCCAGGAAAATCTTGTCGAGCTTTTCGGGCGTCAGACCGTCGGTCATGGCCAGGTCGGCCAGCAGATGGGCGCGCGGCCCGATCGGCTGGCGCACCCGATCCATCCACCACTCCAGCCGCGCGCGGCGCCGCAGCACGCCATAGGTCCGCTCAACGATGTCCTTGCGGTCCTTCGAGCCGATATAGCGGCGCTGCGACAGGTAATGCGACACCGTACCGTCGGCGGGACGGGGAGAGGCGTCGATTGCGGCAAGCAGCTCGAATACGGCCTGGAGACGGGCTTCGGGAGTCATTGTGCGAGATCCTCACGTCGGGACCACGCTATCTAGCGGCTTTTCCGCCCCACCGCCAGTGCCGAGGACTCGCCGCACATCTTCCAGCCGCCATTGAGGCGGCGGCCAAGAGCGCGAGAGCGCTCGCCCGGCGAGGGACATACATAAAAAAGGGGGCCGACACCCTGCCGGCCCCCTAGCGGGCACGGGCTGCGGCGTATTATGCCCCTCCCCACCAGTAAACCCAGACGAACAGGAACAGCCACACCACATCGACGAAATGCCAGTACCACGCGGCGGCCTCGAAGCCGACATGATGGGCCGGCGAGAAATGGCCGGCGATGGAGCGCATCAGGTTGACGCTCAGGAAACAGACGCCGACGAACACATGGAAGCCGTGAAAGCCGGTGGCCATGTAGAACACCGACGGAAACACCCCCTCGCGGAAACCGAAGGCGGCATGGCCGTATTCATAGGCCTGGATGAACAGGAACAGCGTCCCCAGGGCGACGGTGGCGGCCAGACCCTTGATGACCTCGGCACGGTGGCCTTCGCGCAGGGCATGATGGGCCCAGTTCAGGGTCAGGCCCGACGACAGCAGCAGCAGGGTGTTGAGAAACGGCAGATCCCAGGTGTCGAGCGGCTGGATGCCGGCCGGCGGCCATTGGCTGATGGACGGGTTGACGCCAAGGCTGGAATTGAAGAAGGCCCAGAAGAAGGCGACGAAGAACATCACCTCCGAGGCGATGAACAGCGCCATGCCGACGCGCAGTCCATGGCGGACCACATCGGTATGGACATGCTGGCGGATCGCTTCGCGCAGAACGTCGCGCCACCAGCCGACCATGGTCAGCACCACCAGACCCAGGCCGGGGGCGAGATACCAGGCGGAGGCGCCCTTGAACCATTGCACCGCGCCGATGGTCAGGATGAACGCGGCGAAGGCGCCCACTGCCGGCCAGGGGCTGGGGTCGACCAGATGATAGGGATGGGCGGGGCGGTCGCTGCTCATGACGGTCCCTTCGCACGAAAGAAGGTGTAGGACAGGGTGATGGTGGTGATCTCGGCGGTATTGGGATCACTGGCGATGGCCGGATCGACGAAAAACTGTACCGGCAGGTCGACATGCTGGCCGGGCTCCAGGCGCTGCTCGGTGAAGCAGAAGCATTCGATCTTGTTGAAATAGCGCCCGGCCTTTTCCGGCACCACGTTGAAGGTCGCCGAGCCGACCACGGCATGGTCGGACAGGTTGCGCGCCGAGAACAGCGCCAGGCCAGCCTCGCCCAATGGCACCGTCAGGCTTGCCTGCTCGGGCCGGAAGCGCCACGGCACATCCTTGACCACATTGGCATCGAAGCGGACGGTGATGCTGCCGGCCGCGCTCGGCACCGGCGCCGCCAGGGCGACGCGGGTGGTGCCACCATAGCCGGTCACCCGGCAGAACAGCTGGTACAGCGGCACCGATCCCACCACCAGGGCGATCATCACCGCCATGGCGCCCAGGGACATCAGCACCGTGCGGCCATTGCGAGTCATTCGGCGGCCTCGTGGAGGTCGTGGAACACCGGCAGTTCTTCGAAGCTGTGCAGCGGCGGCGGGCTGGTCACCGTCCATTCCAGGGTGGTGGCGCCGATGCCCCAGGGATTGGCCGCCGCCCGCGCGCCGTGACGCAACGTGTACCAGCAGATATAGACGAACAGCAGCGCTCCGGCGAAGGTGACGTAAGAGCCGAGCGACGACACCATGTTCCAGCCGGCGAAGGCGTCGGGATAGTCGGGAATGCGCCGCGGCATGCCGGCGACTCCGAGGAAATGCTGGGGAAAGAAGGTCAGGTTGGCGCCGATGAAGGTCATCCAGAAATGGATCTGGCCCAGGCGCTCGGGATACTGGCGCCCGCTCATCTTGCCGATCCAGTAATAGAAGCCGGCGAACATGCCGAACACCGCACCCAGCGACAGCACATAGTGGAAATGCGCCACCACGTAATAGGTATCCTGCAAAACGATATCGACGCCGGCATTGGCCAGCACCACGCCGGTCACGCCGCCCATGGTGAACAGGAAGACGAAGCCGGTGGCCCACAGCATGGGCGTCTTGAAGTCGATCGAGCCGCCCCACATGGTGGCCAGCCAGCTGAACACCTTGATGCCGGTGGGGACGGCGATGACCATGGTGGCGGCGGTGAAATAGGCCCTGGTATCGACCGCCAGACCGACCGTGAACATGTGATGGGCCCAGACGATGAAGCCGATGCCGGCGATGGCGACCATGGCATAGGCCATGGCCACATAGCCGAAGATCGGCTTGCGCGAGAAGGTCGCCACCACATGGCTGATGATGCCGAAGGCCGGCAGAATCATGATGTAGACTTCGGGGTGGCCGAAGAACCAGAACAGATGCTGGTACAGCACCGGATCGCCGCCGCCGGCCGGATCGAAAAAGGCGGTGCCGAAATTGCGGTCGGTCAGCAGCATGGTCAGCGCTCCGGCCAGCACCGGCACGGCCAGCAGCAGCAGCACCGCGGTGATCAGCATGGCCCAGGCGAACAGCGGCATGCGGTGCATGGTCATGCCGGGGGCGCGCATGTTCAGGATGGTGGTGATGAAGTTGATGGCCCCCAGGATCGACGAGATGCCCGCCAGATGCAGCGCCAGGATGCCGTAATCGACGGCGGCATCGGGGTGGCCCACGGTGGACAGCGGCGGATACAGAGTCCAGCCGGTGCCGATCCCCGATCCGGTCAGCGCCGCCAGCACCACCAGGGCGAAAGCCGGCACCAGCAGCCAGAAGCTGATATTGTTCATGCGCGGAAAGGCCATATCCGGGGCGCCGATCATCAGCGGCACGAACCAGTTGCCGAAGCCGCCGATCAACCCCGGCATGACCGTGAAGAACACCATGACGACGGCATGGCCGGTCAGCATGACATTGTAGATTTGCAGATCCTCGGACAGTTGGATGCCGGGCTGCATCAGCTCGGCCCGCAGATACATGGACATGGCGCCGCCGATCAGCCCCGCGGCGACGGCGAACACCAGATACATGGTGCCGATGTCCTTGTGATTGGTCGAAAACAGCCAGCGCCGCCAGCCTCGCGGCGCGGCATGATGAGCATGCGGGTCGGTGATGGTTGCGGTGGCCATGGGTCGTGATCCCCCTGCGTTATTGGGCGGCCTGCGCCAGATCCGAGGATGTACTGGGAAACGTCAGCCGAGCCTGTTTGAGCCAGGCCTGAAACTCCTCGCGCGGCACCGCCTTGACCATCACCGGCATGTAGCCGTGATTGATGCCGCACAGTTCGGAGCACTGGCCGTAATAGGTGCCTGGCTTGGTGATCTGCACCCAGGTCTCGTTGAGCCGACCGGGAACCGTGTCGGTCTTGATGCCGAAAGCCGGCACCGCCCAGGAATGGATGACGTCGTCAGCGGTCATCTGCACCCGGATCGCCACCCCCACCGGCAGCACCAGCGGATTGTCGACGGTCAGCAGGCGCAACTGCCCGGGCTTCAGGTTGGCCTCGTCGACCAGCACGGAATCGAAGGCGACCTTGTGGTCGGGATATTCATAGGACCAGTACCATTGATGGCCGGTTACCTTCAGAGTCATCTCGGCCTGATGGGTGCGGTCCATGTAATAGAGCAGATGGAAACTGGGAAAGGCGATGGCCACCAGGATCAATACTGGAATGGTGGTCCAGGCGATTTCCAGCGTGGTGTTGTGAGACCAGCGCGCCGGCACCGGATTCTTCGAGGCGCGGAAGCGCCAGACGATGTAGCCGACGATCGCTGTAATGAAGACGACGATCAGCACGATGATGAGGTTCAAGGTCAGGGTCAGCGCGGCGATGCGCTCCATGGTCGGCGAGGCCGCCGCCTGGAAGTTCCATTGCCAGGGCCAGGGCTGCCCGGTCTCCTGGGCCCCGGCGGTGCCGGCCGACAGCGCCAGGAGGGCGGTTGCGGTTATGATCGCTCTGCCAATCATCGGCTGTGCATCCCCTGCTGATCCTGCGCCGTCTCCGCCCGCTCCGGGTGTGCGACACCGTCCGAGGGTTCGGGGTTCAGCAAGGACGTGGGGGCCCCGAATGCCCCCGGCAATATGCCGTTCAGGCGGGAGGAGACGCAGCGCGGTCGCAGGCCCGGCAATTCCTGCCGGGGGTCGGGCAAAATTGGCCGCGTCGGTCTTCCCTCGCCCGCTGGCGGGAGAGGGAAGACCGACGCGAAGCGGCGTGCACCGCGGTCCATGCGCGCAAGGTCGCGTTGGCACGCGACTTGCTCAGGAAGGAGCAGACTGCTGTCGCAAGGAACCGGCACCATGAAAACCACTGCCGCTATCGCCGCCAAGCTGTTCGAACCGGCAACCACCCAGACGACCAGGACCACCTCGGCGTCGACGGGGAGCGCGGTCGATTTTTCCAGCCTGATTGCCAGCGTGCGCAGCCAAGGCATGGTCTTCGCCCAACAGGATGACGCCCAGTTGATTTCCACGCCGGCCGAACGGCCGGCCGCTCCGGCACCGCGCCAGACCGCGGCCGAGACGAACCGTTCCACCGCCCGCGATCAGGTCAAGGCCCGCGATACCGAGTCGCGTCAGGCCCGCAAAGCCGACGACGACGTTTCCGCCACAGACGAGACCAGGCCGGCCACCGATAGCGCTCCGGCCGCCGCCGCTGCCGACAGGAGCGCCACCGCCGACGACGATGATGCCGCCAAGGATACCGCCAGCCAGACCGAAGCTCCGGTTGCCGCCGACACGGTCGCGCCCCCGGTCATCACCATTCCCGATGCCATCGCCACCACCGTCGCGGCGACCGATCCGGCGCTGGCCGCCCTGAACACCACGGGAACGGCCTCGTCGACCGGCGCGGCCGATGCCGATGCCGATGTCGCGAGTGACTCCGCCACGCCCACCACCACCCCGGCGGCCGAGCTGGCGCAGACCGCGACGCGGCCGCAGACCGACCAGACGGCCCAGGGCCTTGATGCCGCGGCGCAGGGTCGGCAGCAACAGCAGCAGCAGGAAGCGCTGGCCGCCGCCAAGGCAGCCGAAGCCGCCGAAGCGGCTTCCGCCGCCGAAACCGCCGCCCTCAATGCCAGCAGCGCGCTGAAGGCCGCCGCCGCGGCTGCCGCCAAGGGGCCCTCGACCACCGCCCCCCTGCAAGGGCAGGAAGCCGATCTGGCCAGTCTGGCCAGTGGCGCCGGCCTGGTCATCACCAGCAATAGCGACCGTCCCGCGCCCCTGCCGCAGTCGCAACTGGTCAGCGGCGCCGTTGCCGCCCAGTCGGCCGACGGCGAGATGGCCGCAGCCGCCGCGTCGCAGGACGGCGATGCCGCCGATCAGTTCCTCGGCAAAGGCGAAGCGCATGCCGCTCTCGCCAATGCGCTGGACCGCATGGACAACGCGGCCGATGCCGCCGTAACGGCCAAGCCGTTTGCCGCCGTGGTCGATGCCGCCGCCGCTGGCACCAACGCCGCGCGCACCGCCGCAACCAATACCCCGACGGCGATGGCCGGCCTCGGCGCGGTCGGCGCGACGCACACGGCCAGCCCGACCGGCATGGCTCCGGCCGTCGCGAGTGCCCGCGCACCGCAGGCACCGCCGCCCGTGCAGCAGGTGTCCAACGCACTGGCCAACGCCGCGGCCAAGGGCCAGGACAGTATTTCGATCCAACTGACCCCCGACGACCTGGGCCGCATCGACATCCACCTGGACTTCAGCGGCGACCGGGTGAGCGCGATCATTTCCGCCGACAGGCCGGAAACCCTGGAGATGCTGCAAAAGGACTCGCGCAACCTGGAACGGATGCTCGGCGAGTCCGGCTTGCAGACCGACCACCAGTCGCTCAGCTTCTCGCTGCGCGGCCAGCAGAACCAGAATCAGCAGAACGCCGCCCGCGAGGAGCGCTCGAGCCGGAGTCGTGCTCAGCTACTTGCCTTCGACGACGGCGGCCCCGCTCCCGTCCACCAGAGCCGCGCCCGCACCACGGTCGGCGGCGTCGACATCAGCGTTTGAGGATACGGCCATGACCAGCATCACCTCGGCGACCGATACCACCGCCACCGCCAAATCCGTGTCCGACACGTCGACCGCCACCCTGGCCGGTGACTTCGACACCTTCCTGACCCTGCTGACCACGCAGTTGCAGTATCAGGATCCGCTGGACCCGACCGACTCGACTGAATTCACCAACCAGTTGGTGAACTTCGCCGGTGTCGAGCAGCAGATCAACACCAACTCCAATCTGGAGACGCTGATCTCGCTCCAGGAAGTCGGGCAGAGCGCCACCGCGGTCGGTTACATCGGCAGCCGGGTCGCCTATGACGGCGGGACCATCGCGTTGCAGAATGGCTACTCGGAATTCAGCTATACGCTGGGCGAGAAGGCCGCCAACGTCATCATCAGCATCTACGACCAGAACGACAAGCTGGTCACCTCGTCCACCGGCAGCACCGCCGCAGGCGATTACCCGATGGTCTGGGACGGGACCGACAGCTCGGGCAACAAGGTTGCGGACGGTACCTATACCGTCAAGATCAGCGCCTTCGACGAAACCAAGAACGCCGTCGACGTCACCCAGACCGCTTCGGGCGTGGTCACCGCCACGTCGGTCGACAGCTCGGGCAATGTGATGCTCAAGATGGGCGACGCTACCATTGCCCTGTCGAAGGTCACCGGCGTCACCGAAGGCACCGGCATGACCAGTACCGAACTGTCGGCCTGGGGCACCGTCACCGGCTACCTGTCCGATCTGGTCAGCGATGTCGACAGTATCAAATCCGCCAGCGAAAGCACCGCCTCCTGAGCAGGATCGAGGCGATACACCAGGTCATCAGGAGGAAGTCATGAGCCTTTATTCCGCCATGTATGCGGGCGTCTCGGCCCTTCAGTCGCAGTCCAGCGCCATGGCCGCCATCGGCGACAACATCGCCAATGTCAGCACCATCGGCTACAAGAACACCGATGTCAGCTTCTCGACCCTGGTCACCAAGCAGACCACGTCGACCAGCTATTCGTCCGGCGGTGTGATTGCCAAATCGACCCAGAACGTCAGCACACAAGGCTCGCTGACCGCCACCACCTCATCCACCGACATCGCCCTGTCGGGCAACGGCTTCTTCGTCGTCAACACCTCGGCCACCCCGTCGGCGTCCCAGGGCCTGATGTGCTACACGCGCGGCGGCTCGTTCTCGGTGGATCAGAATGGCTATCTGGTCAACGACAGCGGTTATTACATGATGGGCTGGCCGTTGCAGAAGGCCAACGGCACCGAGCCATCGACCAGCCAGCTTGACGTCAACGGCGATCTGTATGCGCGATCCTATGCCAAGACCGATGGCTCGACGTATTATGTGAACACCAACGTCGTCGACAATAACGAGCTTCAATCGCTCAATCTCTACGAGATGGGCGGTTCCGCCGAAGCGACCCTGAACATTACCCTGGGCGCCAACCTGCCGGCGGACAACGCGGTCGGTACAGTGGTGGAAACCACCGCCTCGGTCTATGACGCGCTGGGCATCACCCACAACATCGACTGGGCCTGGACCAAGTCCTCAGCCAACAACTGGGATCTGTCCATGACCCCGGCCTCGGGGGCGGCCACCGTCTCGGCGCTCAATTCAGAAGGTGGCGTGTATTTCGCCTCCGGCCAGCTCGAATTTACCGGAACCTGGGATACCGCCGTAACGATCGGTGAAATCAACGGAATCCAGTTCGACGTCGACGGCAACACTTATACGCTCGACAATACGAAGACTCTGGCCCAGAGCGATCCCACGACCGCTGGCGTCATTGGTATCAGTGACGCGCGGAGCTGGGAAGACGTCACCACAGCTATCGTGCTCTCGCTCAACCGCGCCGACGTTGGCACGACCGGTCAATTCGGTACCGGCACGAAGCCCACCACCTATGACGCGGTCCAGGGGCGGTTCGAGGACGGGGCGGGCGATCCCAGCACCGGTGGCCCCAACGGCGATGGCACACGCTATTCCGTCAGTGCCGACGGCTACAGCGTGATTTTCACGCAGTCCGGCGATGGCGCAGCCGTTTCCATGGGCAATTTCGTCGATGGGACCGCCGGTGCCGACCTGATGACCTATCTGGTCACCGCCGGCGCCACCACGGCGACGACGCCCACCTTCACCATTGCCCAGCTCGACCAGGCCAACGGCAACTACTATGGCGCAGACATCAGTGGTGACGGCGATATGTTGGATGCTGCCGACATCCCCCACCTGTCAGGCATGGTATTCAATGGCGACGGCTCGCCCAAGACCATCAATGTCACCGACATGGAAGTCGTCTGGGCAAACGGCGCCAATGACATGACCGGTGACGCCAAGGTCAGCCTGTTCTTCGGCAACCCCAACCTGACCGACGGCATCACCCAGTTGTCCGCGCCCTATCAGGTCAATTACCTGACTCAGGACGGCGCCAAGTTCGGCAACTTCGCCGGCGTTGAAATCTCCGCCGACGGCGTGGTCACGGCGCTGTACGACAACGGCGTGCGCACCCCGATCTTCCAGATCCCGGTAGCGACGTTCGTCAACCCCAACGGCATGGAAGCCTTGACCGGCAATGCCTGGATCCAGACCGACACGTCCGGTTCCTACACCCTGCACATCGCCGGCAGCGCGGGCGCGGGCGATATCAATGCGGCGGCGCTGGAAAGCTCGACCGTCGACCTGTCGAGTGAATTTACCACGATGATCGTCACTCAGCGCGCCTACTCGGCCGCCTCGAAGGTGATCACCACCGCCAACTCGATGATGGATGACCTGCTGGCCATCATCCGGTAAGGCGGGGATCGGAATAAGAGCGCGATCCAATCAGGTTGGATCACGCTCCATCCGGTGGGGCGAGAAGGATCATGGGGTGCCGGATGGGGGAGGAGACTCAACCGAAGATACCTTTGGTGCGTCCTCTTCCTGGGAGCGCGGGCGCCTCGCCCGCCCACGACGTCGACGCTCCGTCGGCCCAATCGGTGATGCGGGCGAGGCGCCCGCGCTCCCAGGAAAAGATCCCGCAAACGAGCGCACGGCCCGACGTCCTTACACCGTCTGCCGCTCGGCCTTCTTCTTCTGTGCCAGCCGAGCCAAGCCGAGCGCCTCGACCAGGGCGCGCAGTTCCTGGCGGGCGGCGACGTGGGACATGGTCAGGTCGACTCCCGATGATTTCTGGCGCAGATCCAGCAGAGTCAGACCTTCCAGGAACAACTCGCGGTAGATCACCCGCTCGCCCAGGCCGCCAATGACCCGAAAGCCGATGCGCTTGGACAGGTCGTTGAGCAGCTTTTCCATGCCCTGCTTGTTGCGAGCCTCCAGCGTGGCCAAGCGGTTGCGCAGCACCACCCATTCCATGCCGGCACGCTCCCCACGCAGGGCGCGCTGTTTTTTCATCTCCCAGACCATTTCGCTGTAATGGCTCGGTCGGATCACCGTCATGGTGTCCGAATCGACCTTGGCCAGCACATCCAGGTCGACCAGACTGTCGTTGAGCGGCGTGACCAGCAGATCGGCAAATGAGTGGGCCAGCCGTGACAGCCGCGAGTCATGGCCGGGAGTGTCGATGATCACCACATCGTTGACGCTGGTCAGGCGGATATAGGCGTCGTGGAACTTGGCCTCGTCACCACGGGCGTCTTCGGTCAGCGGGATGTCCACATGGTCGGGCATCGACACCGGCAGGAACGGCACCGCCTTGTCACGCCGATGGTTGACATAGCTGGTCAGGGTCGCCTGACGGGCGTCCAGGTCCATTGATCCGACCGACAGACCCATTCCCAACAGACTGACGATCAGGTGCATGGAGATGGTCGATTTGCCAGTCCCGCCCTTTTCGTTGCCGATCACGATGACGTGGGCTTTCTTATCCACCCTGGGTCTCCCGCGTCGATTGTTCATCCACGGCGCGCAGCCATACCGCCACGTCGTGGAACGCCGCCCCCCCATTGGGCTGCACCGCGTCGGCACCCACCAGGCCATTGATGCCCATGCCCCCGGCGAAATCCCCGTTGGGCCAGATCCCTTCCACCACCACGACTCCGCGCTGCACTCCGTCGAACGGCTGCACCGCCACCACCACCGCCCCCCGACGGTTGCCGATCCGCACCTTGTCCGTCTCCGTCAGCCCCAGCGCCGCCGCGTCGGCGGGATGGACCAGCACGGTCGGCTGCCTGGCCAGCCGGCGGGAACTGGGCGTCTCGCTGAAGCTGGAATTGAGGAAATGACGCGATGGCGCCGTAACCAGACGGAAGGGGTGCTCGGCGTCGGCATCCTCCAGCACCGGCCAATGGTCGGGCAGAGCCGGCATACCGGCATGGTTCGGCCCGGCCCGCCGCCAGTCGGCGGCGAAGGCGAAGCGTCTGGTATCGTTGGGGAAGCCGTTGAGGCAGTGCTGGTTCTCGAACGAGCCGGCGCAGTCAAGCCAGCCCGCCGCCAGCACCGCGTCGGCGCCCGGCTTGCCCGAGGCGCGCAGGGTGGCGTCGATCAACTGCCACTCGGTCATGTCGAAGCCAGGATGGGACAGGCCGAGTCGCTGCGCCAGCCCCTGCAATACCGCATGATTGGAGCGGCACTCGGCATAGGGCGTGATCACCGCCTTGGCCACCTGTAGAAACATATGGCCGCCGGCGATATAGACGTCGTCATGCTCCAGGAAGGTGGTGGCCGGCAGCACCAGATCGGCCAGTTGGGCGGTTTCGGTCATGAACTGTTCGTGGACGCAGACGAACAGGTCGTCGCGGCTCAGTCCGGCGCGCACCCGGGCGGTATCCGGCGCGACCACGGCGGGGTTGTGGTTCTGGATCAGCATCGCCGCAACCTTCGGCCCGCCCTGAAGATCCTCACCGCACAGCACCGGGCCGATGCGGCATTGATCGAGAACCCGAGTCGCCGGGTCGACCGCGTCGAGGCCTTCGATCAGCGTCTTGTCCAGGCCATATCCGCCCGAGGCACTGTGCAGCGCCCCGCCGCCACGATGCCGCCAAGCGCCGGTGACAGCCGGCAGGCAGGTGACCGCATGCATGTTGACGGCGCCGTTGCGCTGGCGGCCGAACCCCCAGCCGATGCGCAGGAACGAGCGCTGGGTGCGGCCGTACAGCCGGGCGAAGGCGATGATCTGCGCTTCGTCGAGGCCGGTGATGGCGGCGGCCCAGGCGGGGGGGCGGCTGAGCAGATGCGCTTCCAGCACCTCCGCGCCGCTGGTCAGGCGGGCCTGAAAGTCGCGATCGGCGTAGCCTTCGGCGAACAGCACATGCATCACCGCGCAGGCCAGCGCCCCATCGGTGCCCGGCCGCAGCATCAGATGCAGATCGGCGACGGCGGCGGTCTCGGTGCGATAGGGATCGACCACCACCAGCTTGGCGCCGCGTGCCTTGCGCGCCTTGGCGATCCAGTGCATGGCGGTGACCTGAGTGGCGGCAGGATTGCCACCCCACACGACAATCAGGTCCGACTCGGCCATTTCGCGCGCATCGACACCGGTCTTGACGCCCACCCCGGCACGCCAGCCGGCATCGGTGATGCCGACGCAGATGGTTTCGGCCATGCGCGAGGTCTTCAGGACATGGCGCAGCCGCTTGATGCCATCGCGCTGCACCAGCCCCATGGTGCCGGCGTAATGAAACGGCCAGATCGACTCGGCGCCGAACCGCGTCGCGGCGTCCTGGAAGCGCTCCGCCAGCAGATCGAGTGCATCGTCCCAGCCGATCGGCGCGAACTGCCCGGAGCCCTTCGGCCCGACACGGCGCAATGGCAATCTCAGGCGGTCGGGATGATGCACCCGCTCGGCATAGCGCGCCACCTTGGCGCAGATGGCACCGTCCGTATAAGGCTGTGCTCCTCCCCGCACCCGGCCGATACGATCCGGGGCGATGCGTTCCACCTCAAGGGCGCAGACGCTGGGGCAGTCATGAGGGCAAACGGAGGAGACGATCTCGGTCAAGGTATAGCCTGGCGGTAAACATCAGTCCGCGACTGTACCCGTCCGCGATGGGCGCTGGCAATAATGCCGGCTGTCTGATGCGACATGAGGAGCGCCGCTTCCGGGCGGACGCTCCAACATGCCTGCCGATCAGCGCCACAGCGGCTTGCCGAGCTGCACGTCCTCCGGGCTGGTCAGGCCGCCAATGGCCGCGCCGCCGACACCGCCGATGATGGCCCCGGTCCCCGGTGAGCCGGCGATGGCACCCAGGGCGGCACCGCCGGCAGCCCCCAGACCGGCCCCCGACAAAGTCCGGTCGGCCGTTGAATAGCCGCAGGCCGACAGGCTCAGGACAGCCGCCACTGCGGTTGCCACCATCAGGCTGTTCATCGCATCCTCCTCACCGTCGCCGCTGATACCGGCGAACGGACTGTTTGACACATGCTCGAACCGTGGCGCCGGTATGGAGCGGCCATTGCGGCCGCGGCCAAGCGCGGAGCGCGCCCGGCGAGGGCATAGATGAGCCTTCAGGCTCATCGACACAAAATATCAACAGACGCTGTTGCCAATGGTTCCCGCCAGCAGGCCGCGGCCGCGCGACAGGGTTATCCCGGCGGCCCGCAGCGCCGCACCGAACGCGTCACCGGCCAGAACCCGCAATTCCTCCTCGCGCTGGTCGACCACATGCTCGACCTGACGCAAGGCGTCGTCAGCCTGGCCGGGATGGCACATGATCAGCAGATCGTCCTCGGCCCGCTCCAGCCAGCGCGGCAGCAGCGCCGCATAGGACGGTTCGGTGAAGCCGCGCACGCCGCGGAACCCGCGATTGCCGGGAATCCCCGATCTCCGGCCGCGCCGCGCCCAGCCGGCGCCGATCAGGCTGATCACCGCAGCCCGCTTGGTGGCCACGCCGATCCGTCGCAGCGAGGTCATCGGCTCGGCGCAATAGCGCACATAGCCGCCGGACACCCGGCGCAGGAACGCCGCGGCAACGGCGCCGCGCACGCCGGGTAGCTGATGGACGTGGTGATGCCCGTCGATAAAATCCGGCGGGCGCCCCAATTCCGCCGCAAAGCGGTCAATCTGGCGCTCCAATTCCCCGGCAATCTCGTCAGGGTCAAGACGGCCGAGGAAGGCCCGGGCCATCAGCCGCCCCAGCGGCGGCAGGCGGCCATCCGGAGCCAGCGAGGGCATGGGCCCGAGCGGCTGATGATCGGTAAGGGTGAAGTGCAGGCCGATATCGGCTCTCGAGGACAGGGCGCCGAGCTTGCGCGCCTCCTCCGGCCAGAACGGCGACACGGTCATGCAGCCGGTTGCCGTCACCCGGCCCTGGTCGATGAGCTGGCGAATGCCGATGCCGATGCCGGGAGCCAGCCCGTAATCGTCGGCGCACAGAATGATTTTTTTATCGCGCATGATCTTCGTCAAAGGAGCCGTCCGTGGTTCGACATAGCCTGCTTTCGCTCCCGGGGCAAAGAGAGTATACGGAGCCTTACGAATTGCCCGTTCCTGCTCGGAGCGAAGTCCCGGCAGGGCAACCGAAATATGCGCATTCAGTTCCGGATGGTTCCAACGTGACCGAGTTGTCCGTGCTGGCAGAGATGTCGGCCCCTGGTGTAGCGCCGCGCCCCGGTGTCGCGCTGTCCGTCGTCGTTCCCTTCTACAACGAAGGCGCCAATGTCGAGGCGCTGTTTACCCGGCTGGTGCCGGCGCTCGACGCCATCGGCTTGGCCTGGGAGGTGGTTTGCGTCAATGACGGCAGCCGCGACGACACCTGGACCCGGCTGACCGCGGTGACAGCCCGGGATCGCCGCGTCAAGGCGATCGACCTGTCGCGCAATTTCGGCAAGGAAATCGCCCTGTCGGCCGGACTCGCCGCGACGACCGGGCGCGCCGTGGTGCCGATGGATGCCGACCTGCAACACCCCCCCGAATTCATCGCCGAACTGGTCGCCAAGTGGCATGAGGGCTTCGAGGTGGTCTATGCCACCCGGACCGATCGCGACGACCAGAGTCTGTCGGGGCGGATAGCCTCGCGGGCGTTCTACTGGGTGTTCGACAATCTGTCTGACATCAAGCTGCCGCACGGTGCCGGCGACTTCCGGCTGCTCGACCGCAAGGTCGTCGACGTCATCAATGGCATGCCCGAGCGGAACCGCTTCATGAAGGGAATTTTCGCCTGGGTCGGATTCCGGCAAGCGGGCATTCCCTGCAAGTTCGCCGCACGCGAAACAGGCACCAGTAAATGGGGTGTCTTCAAGCTTATTCGCTTTGCCTTTGCCGGCCTGACAGCCTTTTCCAACTTTCCCTTGCGGGTCTGGGGTGGGGTGGGGGCTGTCATATCGGGTTTCGCCTTCTTGTATATCGTTGTCCGTTTGTTGCGAACACTGTTTTATGGTATTGACGTCCCAGGCTACGAGTCGATCATTGTTGCCATTCTGTTTCTCGGCGGCATGCAACTGCTGACCCTGGGCATCCTCGGCGACTATCTCGGCCGCGTCTTCGACGAAGCAAAGGGCCGACCGCTCTATGTGGTGCGGGAACGACTCGGCTTCGGTGAGCGAACGGTCTCCGACAGAGAGGCCGACGCAAGAGTAAGCCCGTGAAGAGGCTTGACTGGTTTTGCTACCGCACCGCTTGTTCGATACAGAGCGCGGCGCGGCGGGGGAGATGACAAGGATGGCGACCCACGACAGTGTGGCGCGTCAGACCGTTGCGACCAGCCTGGCGGCGGTAGCGGCGGCGACGGCGCTTATGATGGTTCCGGCATTGTGGAACGGCTACCCGCTGTTCTATTTCGACAGCGTCGATTACGTGCGCATGCCCTTTACCTGGGAAATGCCGATCTACCGCACCATGCCCTATGCCATGATGGGCCTGATCGCCAAGCTGGCCGGCACGCTGTGGATCATCCCGGTCCTGCAAAGTCTGGCGGTGGCCTGGCTGCTGCATGAAACCCTGACGGTATTCACCCGGATTCCCGCGGGCATGACTCTGGTGCCGGTGGCCGCCGTGGTGGCGGTGCTGAGCGGCCTGCCGTGGTTTGCCGGTGAGATCATGGCCGACGTGTTCGCCGGTCTGGTGATCCTGGGCATCGCCGTGCTGGCCTTCGGTGGCGATCGTCTCGGCCGGGGCCGGACGGCGGCCGTCACCGCGATCGTCGCGGTCGGCGTGTTCGTCCACACCTCCCATGTGGCGGTGGCTACCGGTCTGGTGGTCTGCCTGCTGGCCCTGCGCCTGATCCCCCGCCGGCCGGTGCGGCTGTTGCTGCCCTTCGTGTCGGTGGTGGCCGGTATCGCCATGATCCTGTCGATCCACTGGATCACCGTCGGCCGGCCGTTCGTCACCCAGCCGTCCAATATCCTGATGCTCGGGCGTCTGGTTCAGGACGGTCTGGCCAAGCGGCTGCTCGACGACACCTGCCCGACCGGCGAACTGCGGCTCAAGCTGTGCGCCGTGCGCAATCATCCGGCGCTGCACGGCACCGCCAACGCGTTCCTGTGGGCACCGTCGCCGTTTACCGATCTGGGCGGCTGGACCAGCCCGGTGGCCGAGCGCGAGGCCAAGACCATCGTCCAGGAAACGCTCCGCCGGTACCCGTTGCAGCATGTGGTCGCGGCGCTGGAACTGACCGCTGAACAGTTCTTCATGCTGGAAACCGGCGACGGGCTGCTCGACATGCGCGAACATGCCCAATACGCCATCGCCCAGTATTATCCTGATGAGCTGATTTCCTTTCTACAGGCACGCCAGCATTCGCAGCACCTTAAATCGCGTCTGGCGGCCAAGCGTTTTGCCGCCGGCATCAACTTCAACGGCATGAACGGTCTGCACGTCCCGCTGTTCCTGGTGGCGACGGCCGGTATGCTGATCCTGATGGGCCGCTGGCGGCGGCGCGGCGAGTGGCGGCTGTGGAGCCTGAGCGCGGTGATCCTGCTCGCCCTGCTCGGCAATGCCTTCGTCTGCGGCGCCCTGTCCAACCCCAATCACCGCTACCAGAGCCGCTTGGCTTGGCTGCCGATCCTGGTCATCGCCATCGCCGCGGTCCGCCGCATCGAAGAACGCGTGTCCGACCCGGCAACGCAGAATGCGGAGGCGGTGCGGGCGTAAGGACTTCAGGCGAGGCTCCACGGCCCTTCCTGGGAGCGCGGGCGCCTCGCCCGCCCACGACGTCGACGTTCCGCCGGCCCAATCGGGGATGCGGGCGAGGCGCCCGCGCTCCCAGCCAAACACCCTTGATTCGAAGGCAGAGGTCTCACCCTCTCGCCTGATACCCCGCCCAACCGCTGGCACGCAGCCGGCAGGCCGGGCAATGGCCGCAGCCGTGGCCCCAGTCGTGATCGTGGCTGCGATCGCCGAGATAGCAGGAATGGGTACGCCGGCGAATCAGCTCGACCAGTGCCGCACCACCGAGTCGCTCGGTGAGCCTCCAGGTTGCCGCCTTATCCAGCCACATCAGCGGCGTATCCAGCACGAAGCGGCGTTGCGTGCCCAGGTTGATCGCCACCTGGAGCGCCTTGATCGTGTCGTCGCGGCAGTCGGGATAGCCGGAATAATCGGTTTCGCACATGCCGCCGACGATATGCTTCAGGCCGCGGCGATAGGCGACCACGGCCGCCATGGTCAGGAACAGCAGGTTGCGGCCGGGCACGAAGGTGTTGGGCAGGCCCTCGGCGGTCATGGCGATGGCGACATCGCTGGTCAGCGCGGTTTCGGCCAGGGATGCCAGGGTGCGCAGATCAACCGCGTGATCCTCGCCCAGACGCCTGGCCCAGTCGGGAAAATCGGTTTTCAGAGCGGCCAGCACATCCAGCCGGCACTCCAGTTCGACGGCATGGCGCTGGCCGTAGTCGAAGGCGATGGTCTCCACCCGCTCGAACCGATCCAGCGCCCAGGCGAGGCAGGTGGCCGAATCCTGGCCACCGGAGAACAGCACCAGAGCGCCCTGGGAGTCGGTCATGCTCATACCTCGTCGCGCTTGAACAGGCTGAGCCACAGGGAGTGAAAGCCGCCGGCGGCCTTTCTGGCGTCATTGTCCGGGGTATTGGCCAATGCGGCGTTGGCTTCGGCGGCGGAGGCGGCCGGCACCAGAGTGGCAACCTCGGCCAGCCGCCGGGCGGCGAAGGCTGCGGTTGCCGGTGGGGCGGGGGTGGCTTGAGCCGCGGGCTCGATGGCATCCGATGCCTCGGCAACCCACGCTTCCACCTCACCCTGCGGGGCCGGTTGGCGTTCGATGTCGTCGGTCCAGGCCCCCATCCAGCCCTCTCCGGCCGACGGCGGCTGAAGTTGCGGCTGCGACCGCTGGGCCATGGAGAACTGGGTACGAAGCGAGATGTTCTCGGTAAACATGGCTTCCCACGCCGGCACCCCTTCGAGATGGGTGTAGTGGCGGGCGTTTTCCACGATGCTGCGGATACGGCCGTAAACGGTGCTCAGATCCGCCGGTCGGCCGTGAATATTGAAGACCCGCGGATTGACCTGAGCGGCGGTCGGCACGAAATTGGCCGCCGGCCGATTCGGGTTGGTTTCCATCGCCTTGAGGAAATGCGTCGCCCCCTGCGGCCCGAGGAAATGGGCGAGATACAGGTCGGCGCTATTGACCTTGCGGCCCATGCGCACTTCCAGCACGGCACGGTTGTCATTGGCGTACTCGCCGGCCATCACCGCCGCCAGCCCGGGGTCGCGCCGCAGATCCTGGATACGCTTGAACACGGCCGGGTCTGAGACCTCGTGATCGCCGTCGGCATTGACCTTGATCGCTGCGGCCAAGTCAGCATAGCCATGGTCGGCGCCATGCTTCTTGATCACCTCCAGCCAGGTGCCGTTGGTGAACTGGTACAGCCCGGATGCGCTCGAACGGCGGTTGGCCGCCTGGGCGTTGAACGCGCTCTCACGGCCGGCCTGGGCCATCAGGAACGAAAAGCTGACACCGGTCTTGCGGCTGGCATCCTGGATGCTCGACAGCACCTTATGATCAATGCGGTAGCCTCCGACCAGCAGATGGGCCCCGAAGGTTTGCGGCATGGTAACCAGCTCCGACCCGCGCGCGGGATATCCATTTCAGGTTAGCGCAGGAAGGTGAAGGGAGCGTTAAATTCGCGATAACGGCGGAGCCGGTGAAGTCCGACTCCGCCATCGTCGGGTTCGGATTACGGCCCGCGGCGATAATGCGGCGGCGCCTGCTGCGGCGACAGCTTGCCGGGCTGGAGGCCGCCGGTCACCGGCAGGCCCGGTCCCAGATTGGTCGAGACCTGCCAGCCCGCTTCGCCATCGTTATAGTCGAGCTGGCCCATATTGCCGTCCGGCTGGTCGGTGCCCTGATTGGGGAACTGGTCATACAGTTCCAGCGGTACGGCTGCGGTCTGCTGCTGGATGATCGGCGGCGCCTCGGACTGCTGCTGGATCGGCTCTCCCTTGCGCAGGGATTCGTTATAGTCCTGCTCCATCTGTCGGCGCGATGCCGACTGGGCCATGGCGGACGAACCGACCGTGGCAACGGCGGCAAATCCGACCACAGCCCAGGTAAGAATTTTTCTCATCCTTGTCCTCCTCAACAGCGGGTAGCCACGGCTGGTAAATGCGCCAGACCGCGGCTTGTTCCGCGCCGAAAGGAGAAGAAACAGGATCGTATGGGCAGAGCTGCCGGAGCGCGTCAGGAACTCGGCGGGCTGGTCGGCGCGATGGCATCGGCGGCGGCACTGGAGACGCGGGCCAGCAGGCCGCTCATCTCGCACACCTCGTCGAGGCAGCGCTCGTATTGGCCGCGGGCCAGGCGCATCTGGACCTCGACCAGATCGCGGGGTGACTGGCACTGACGCATTTCCTCGGCCGCGGTCAGGCTGGCCTGCCACGCGCTGTGGCTGAATGTGATCATCTGGCCGCCGATCGCCGTCCAGCCGTTCATCATCACCATGGCCATCCGGGCGAAATCGGGCGGCGGCGGCGTGCCGATCTCGGTGTCGAGGATGGTGGTGGCCTTGTTCATCTTGCTGGCTCTCTCACTCATTGCGCGTCTCCCAGAGATAACCCGGCGCAAGGTAGCGCAACGTCGCTGGAGTGTCGTCCTGGGCAGAGGGGCTAGGACCAGCCTACGGCCGATCGGCGGGGCGGCATCACCGCCGCCGCCACTCCTTCAGCCGCCGCACCGCTTCCGCCATATGATCGGTCGGGCCGGCGTAGGAAAAGCGCATGAAGCGGTGGCCCTGCTGCGGGTCGAAATCGACGCCAGGAGTGGCGGCAACCCCGGTGTCGGCCAGCAGGCGGCGGCAGAAATCGGGGCTGTCATTGGTCAGCCGCGACACGTCGGCATAGACGTAGAAGGCACCATCCGACGGTGCCAGCCGGTCAAAGCCGGCCTCGGGCAGGCGCGACACCAGCAGGTCGCGATTGGCGCGGTAGCGGGCGACGTTGGCATCCAGTTCCGCCTTGTCGTCGAACACCGCGACGGCGGCATGCTGCGACAGGGTGGGGGCCGAGATGAACAGATTCTGCGCCAGGCATTCGACACTGCGCAGCAGATCGCGCGGCACCACCAGCCAGCCCAGCCGCCAGCCGGTCATGGAATAATATTTCGAGAAGCTGTTGACGACGATCGCCGTGCTGCCGGGTCCGGCCGCGGTCTCGGCGCGCATGCCGTAGGTGATGCCGTGATAGATCTCGTCGGACACCAGACGGATGCCGCGCCGCGTGCAGTAGTCGGCGAGGCCGTGGAAGTCCTCGGGCGGCAGCATGCTGCCGGTGGGATTGCTCGGGCTGGCGACGATCAGGCCGTCCAACGGAATATCCAACTGCTCCAGCACGGCGACGGTGGGCTGGAAGCGGGTTTCGGGGCCGACCGGGATCAACACCGGCTCGATTCCGAAAGCGCTCAGGATATTGCGGTAACAGGGATAGCCGGGACAGGCCAGCCCGACCTTGTCGCCGGGATCGAAGGCCGCCAGGAACGACAGGATGAATCCGCCCGACGAGCCCGGCGTGATGACCACTTGCTCAGGGTCGACCGTGACCCCGTAATCCTCGGCATAATGGCGGGCGATCCGGTCGCGCAGGGGCTCCAGGCCGAGCGCCAGGGTATAGCCCAGCTTGTCACCATCCAGCGCCGCCTTGGCTGCCGCCAGCGCCTTGGCCGGAGCGCCGGTTGACGGCTGGCCGACTTCGAGATGCAGCACATCCCCCACCGCCGCCGCCCGTTCCCGGGCCGAGCGCATCACGTCCATCACATGGAAGGCGGGAATGCTGCCCCGCCCGGAGGCCTTCAGTGCCATGACTCTATCCTAAAGAAAGCGCCCTCGCCGGGCGCGCTCCGCGCTTGGCCGCCGCCGCAATGGCGGCTGGAACGTGATTGAACCGGATCGGACCACGCTCTAATTCCGGCCGAACGCCATGCCCAGGCCGTGGCCCTGCGGGTCGCTCGACACCTGACAGCGGCCTTCGCTGGTCCGGCCGCTGCTACAGGTAATGGCCTGCATGCCGGTGCCGGGCATGACCGTCGCGGCGGCGGCCTGTCCCGCTTCAACGCCGGCAATCGCCGCGGCGACCAGCGATCCGGCCTGGCCTCCGACCGCACCCAGCGCCGCGCGCGGTTCCTTGGCATGGGTGTTGACCACCACCGCCGCCACCGGAACGGCAACGCCGGTCAGGTCGGCGACCACCATACCGGTACCGGGCGCCGTCCTGCCGCGGCCGAACGGCTTGCCCATGGTCTGGGCGCAGGCAGCGACTCCGCCGTCGCCGTCCAGGGCGACGAACACCGTTTCAGCCGCCGCCGCAGTGCCACCCGCGATCGCGGTGGCCGGTGCGGTGGCGACCGCGGTGTTGTTGCCGGCGGCAATGCTATGGCCGGGGCCGACAGTCGGCGTATAGGCGCGCAGTTGCTCCAGGGTCACCTGCCCACCGACGGCGCCGATGGCCTTGACCAGATCCCGCGCCGTTTCACCCACATAGATGTCGCCGGCCCCGCGCACCCGCAGCTTGCCGAGCAGGGCCGCCAATTCCGGCTGTTCCATCCGGTCGCCTTCCTGGCGGTTGCGCAGCATGGGCAGAGCCTCGCCGGCCACCGGGCCGGAGGCGACGGCATCGGAGATCAGCGCCCGCGACACCGGGGCGCCGAAGCGGGCCAGCGATTCGGCCGGATTGACCACCGCCTCCCAGCGCAGCCGGCCGTATTTGGCGTGCAGGGCGAACAGGCCGCGCGGAATCGCCGGCAGCCCGCCGCCGGCCATGAATTCGACCACCTGGACCTTGTCGGTCTTGGGCGACCAGGAGGCGCAGGCACCGCCGCCACCCAGGCCGGCGGCGGACGGCAGGGTCACCGCCATGGTCAGCGACATGGCCACCACGGCATCGGCGGCATTGCCGCCAGCGCTCAGGATGTCGCGGGCGACCAGCACCGCTTGAGGATCCTCGGCCGCGGCCATGCCGGCAAAGCCACGGATGAAGCCCGGCTCGCCCAGTTGGCCTTTCGGGCCCGAGGAACAGCCGGCCAGCGCAATGGCTGCGGTCAGAGCGACAAGCGCCGCGCGTTGACGGCGGCGATCACGGCGGCTAAGGTCTCGACTTGCAGCAATGGGTGTAGACTTGATCACGCGCATCCTCTTTTCGGCCGTCCTTGCCCTGGCCACGGTGGTGGCCCCGCTCCCCTCGGCGGCGGCGCCCCAGAAGGGTATTAGCCTGATCCGCGACGCGGAAGCGGAAAATGACATCCGCGCGATGGCGACGCCGATTTGGCAGGCGGCGGGGCTCGACCCCAGCTCGGTGCGCATTCACCTGATCAAGGACGACACGCTGAATGCCTTCGTCGCCGGTGGCCTGCGGCTGTTCCTGAACACCGGCCTGATCGCCCGCACCGACCATCCCGGCCAGTTGATCGGCGTGATCGCCCACGAAACCGGCCATATCCAGGGCGGTCACCTTGCCCGCCTGGACGAGGCGTTGCGCAATGCCACCGCCGAGATGATCCTGATGACCATCCTGGCCGGCGCCGCCGCCGCCGGAGCCGGCAGCGGCGAGGCGGCGATGGGCGCCATGCTGCTGCCCCAGCACATCGCCGAACGGATACTGCTGTCGTTCAACCGCGGCCAGGAGTCGGCCGCCGATCAGGCCGCCGTGACCCTGCTGGACGCCACTCACCAGTCGTCGAAGGGGCTGCTGGAATTCTTCGACATTCTGGGCGACCAGGAACTGCTGGTGACAGCGCGCCAGGATCCGTATGTGCGCACCCATCCGCTGACCCGCGAGCGCGTATCGTTCCTCACCCATCACGTCGAGGGCTCGCGCTATTCCAATGCGACCTATCCGCCCGAGATGGTGGAGATGCACCGCCGGGTGCGGGCCAAGCTGATCGCCTTCATCAAGGCGCCGTCGCTGACCTTGCAGCGCTACCGCGCCGACGACCGCAGCCTGGAAGCCCGCTATGCCCGCGCCATCGCCTTCTATCGCATTCCCGACCTCGCCCAGGCCCTGCCGCTGATCGACGGTCTGATCGCCGAGCGGCCGCGCGATCCGTATTTTCACGAACTCAAAGGCCAGATGCTGTTCGAGAATCAGCGCCCGGCCGAGGCGCTGGCGCCATACCGCAAGTCGGTGGAGTACCTGCCGTCGTCGGCCTTGCTGCGTGTCAGTCTGGCCCAGGTGCAGATCGAACTGGCCCAGCGGCCCAAGGAACCGAACGCCAAGACCCTGCTGAAAGAGGCGATCGCCAATCTGGACATCGCCATGCGGGAGGAGCGCGACAACGGTTTCGCCTGGAATCTGATGGCGGTCGCTTATGGCGCCATGGGCGACGAGGGCATGGCCTCGCTGGCCATGGCCGAAAAGGCGCTGCTCAAGGAAAAGATTCCAGAGGCCAGATTCCACGCCGGTCGCGCCGAAAAGCTGCTGCGCCGCGGCACCCCCGCCTGGTTGCAGGCGGTCGATGTGCTGGAACGCGCCGCCGCCGTCAAGGACGAGAAGAAGTACCGCTAGAGCGGTATCCGACCAAGTCGGATACCGCTCTAGCTTTTTACCAGCCCTCGCCGGGCGCGCTCCGCGCTCAGGTGCCACCTCAACGGCGGCTGGAGCGTTTTCCAACCTGATCGGAAAACGTTCTAACCCCGTTGCCGCCCGCAGCGTCCTGGCGCATGATGCCGCGGGCGTCGGTCACTCCCCGGCGCCGCTCACTCGTCAAGGAAGGTTTTTCCGCCCTATGCTCAAGCGTCTCGCCGCCGTCGCCGTCGCCGCCCTGATGGGCTTCGCCTCCGCCGCTCAGGCGCAGGAAGAGCAACCGCTCAACCCGAAGCAGGTCGAAGCGGTCAAGAAGATCGTGCGCGAATACATCATGGCCAATCCGGACATTATCCGCGACGCGATCGAGGCCCTGCGCGAGAAGCAGCGCCTGGAAGCCGAGGAAGAAGCCCGCAAGGCACTGGTCGATCGCACCAAGGAAATCTTCGAAGACCCCGATGCGCCGGTGCTGGGCAATCCGCAAGGCGACGTGGCCCTGGTCGAATTCTTCGATTACCGCTGCACCTATTGCAAGACGGTGGCCGAAGTCGTCTTCGAGATCGCCAAGGCCGACGGCAAGCTCCGTCTGGTGTTCAAGGAACTGCCGATCCTCGGGCCCGAATCGGTGTTCGCGTCGCGGGCCGCCCTGGCCGCACGGGCGCAGAACAAATACGAGGACTTCCACCGCGCCATGATGAAGCTGCGCGGCGTGGTCAACGAGGACTCGATCCTCAAGACCGCCCAGTCGGTCGGGCTGGATATGGACAAGCTGAAAAAGGATATGTCGGCCCCGGCGGTCGACGAGCAACTGAAGCGCAACATGGAACTGGCCCGCGCGCTGGACATCAGCGGCACCCCCGCCTTCATCATCGGCGATCGCATCATCCCTGGCGTCATCGACGGCGATACCATGAAGAAGCTGATCGAACAGTCGCGCAAGCCGACCGATGTGCTGAAGAAGGGCTGAGGCGGTCGCAAGCGCCCATTTCCCCGGCTCTCCGCCGCTCCCTCACTCGTCACCCCAGCGAAAGCTGGGGTCCAGCCGGCTTTCGCGCCAGTTCCAGGCTGGGCAAGATGCTGCGATGGCGAAACCAGTCGGGGTCTTCTGATGCGGCGGATCAGACGTCAAAGCCGCATGGATCCCAGCTTTCGCTGGGATGACGATCTATCGCCTCACAACCCCCGCAGTTGACGCCATTCCTTGGCCTGCTTGCGAGCTTCGGCGATTCTGGCCTTGTCCAGGCGGGTCTCCAGCGCGTCGGTTTGCAGACTGGCCTGTTCCTTGATCTGCGGTCCGCCAAGCTCTTCCGCCAGCAGGAAATAGACGAAGGCGCGCACCGTGTCCTTGGCCACGCCCTTGCCTTCCAGATGGAACCGGCCGATCTGCAACAGCGCCTGCGGGTAGCCCTGATCGGCGGCCTGGGTCATCTGCTGCGCCGCCAGCGCCAGATCGAGCGTCGCGTCGACGCCGTTGTAATGGGCCATGGCCAACTGATAGAGCGCCGGGGCGAAGCCCTGGGCGGCCGCCGCTTCCAGCAGGCGGATTCCTTCGGCGGAATTCTTGTCGATGCCGGCGGCTCCTGAGCGCAGCAGTTCGGCCAGGGCGACTCGGCCGGCCGGGTCGCCAGCATCCGCCGCCTTGCGGAACATCTGGCTGGCCAGCTTCTGATTCTGCGGCACGCCCTCGCCGCGCAGATGCAGCCGGCCGAGTCGCACCAGAGCGCGCATATGGCCGGCATCGGCGGCGGTGCGCAGCCAATGGGCCGCACGGGTCGGGTCGTAGCCGATGCCGGTACCGCTCAGCAGCTTGTCGGCCAGGGCCATCTGCGAATCGATCTGCCCTTGCTCGGCGGCAATATTCAACCAGTGAACGGCGCGCGACAGGTCGCGCGGCACGCCATTGCCGTGCTCGAGCCGGCGCGCAAACTCGAGCACCGCCGGCAGCAGGCCGGCTTCCGCCGCCTGGGTAAAGAGCATGGTGGCGCGCTTGGGGTCGGGCTTGACGCCGGTGCCGTCCGCATAGCGCTGGGCCAGGGTCAGTTGCGCCCGGGCATCGCCCTTCGCCGCCGCCGCCTGAAGATCCTTGAGCAGAAGCGCTTCGGCTTTGACCCGGGCGGCGGCTTGGGCCTTGGTCTCGGCCGGCGAACTCGAAGAACTGGCCGCGGCACTGCCCGCGGCATGGGCAGGCGTCCACGGCAGGGGGGAGGACAGGGCAACGACGGCGACGAGGACGGCCAGGCGAGTCATGCGCGATGCGATCATCCGAACGTGTCAGGCGCGCGCATCATAGGCATGGCCCGGCCGTCCTGCAATCGCCTGCGTTGGCCGCTTCGGCATTCGGGTGGGCAACGTTCGGCCCGCTTGGCGCGGCGCGGCGGAGCGGCTATGGTCAATACCATGAGACCTGCCCAGTACCCCCCGACCCTCGACGACCTCGCCGCCATCGGCCGTGAGGCCCTGGCCACGATTCCCGACGAACTGCGCCGCCATGTCGGCGCCATTCCGATCGTTGTCGAGGAGTTCCCCGACGACCAGACCGAAATCGACATGGACCTGGAAACGCCATTCGATCTGCTCGGCCTGTATCGGGGAGTGGCGCTCAGCCGCAAGAGCGTGCTCGACGTCTCCACCGACATGGACATGATTTTCCTCTACCGCCGGCCGATTCTCGACTACTGGTGCGAAACCGGCGAGAACATCGCCGATGTGGTGCGCCATGTGCTGATCCACGAAATCGGCCACCATTTCGGCCTGTCCGACGAGGACATGGAGCGGCTGGAGGACGAGGTACCAGAGGAGTAATAGCTTATTATCGACGAGCCTGAAGGCTCATCGAGGCGCCCTCGCCGGGCGCGCTCCGCGCCCAGGTGCGGCCTCAATGGCCGCTTACCGGCGCACCGGTTCGAGCATGTGTCAAACATTCCGCTCGCCGGTATTACTCCCCGTCGTTCTCCCCATCGGCCGGGGCGGTCAACTCGGCCGACCAGCGCGTGAACAGGTCGGCCAGCTTGGCGATGTTGTCGGCATCCACGTCGACGATGGTAAAGCGGTGCTTGCCCTCGCGGAAGCGCAGCCGCACCATCTTCAGGCCACTCTGATATTCCAGACCGGAAACGAGTAGCTGCTTGCCCCAGGGCAAGGCGAGTTCGGCCAGGGGGATCAGCTTTTCGTCTTCTTCCATGGTCTTCGTCCTCAAGTCCCGGTGATGCGATCGTGGAAACGCGCCCGGTAGAGCAACCGGGGCGCCGCCGGGTCGTCGCGGAAGGCGCGGCGGGGGTGCAGCACGTTGTTGCACAGCAGCCCCTGTCCGGCGGCCAGGCGGTGGCGGATGATGAAGGGAGAGTCGCCATCAAGCAAGCCTTCCAGCAGCCGCACCGCATCGCGCACCGCCGGATCGTCCTTCCACACCACATTGCGGGCCCGCGCCGTGTAGCGCATGTGCAATGTGCCGTCGATCACCAGGAACACCGGGCCATAGGAGTCGCCGCGGGCATTACCGTCCTCGGCGTTGCCGGGGATCATCATTGCTTCCGGGTCCATCAGCGCGGCGATGTGGTTCCGTCCGGCATCGCGCAGATGAATGTAGGCGATCTCCTGATCCATCAGGTCGTTCTCGCCACCCTCGGCGGCTGGCTGGGCGCAATGCAGCACCATGCCGCGCACCTGATGGTTCAGCGCGTTGTAATAGCCGTCGCTGTGCCACGAAATGGCCCGGCTGGTATAGGGGATGTAGCGGGTCCGCGGCCCGTCCGCCGCCACCGCCAGCGGCGTGATGCCGTCATCGTCCGACAGGGTATTGGCGTCCAGATGAACCAGCCCGAAGCGCGCGGCAAACGCGCGCAGCACGGTCTTGTCGACCCCGTCCGGGGCAGTGGCATAGACCGCCATATTGGCCAGCCGCACCCGCTCCAGCAACGCCGCCTGTTCGGCCGCGGTCGGCGCGGCCAGGTCATGGACCGCGACCAGCAGTTCCCCGGCACTTTTCGGTGCCCGGGCCAGGCGCTCCTCGCGCCAGGCGCCATAGGCCAGATCATTGTTCAGGTCGAACACACCGCCGGTCATTCCTCACCCTCCCCGGGATTATTGTCGAGTGATCTTATCGGGATTTGGGGAGAGGGCAACGGCCAAGTTTCCCCTGGGCACGCTACGGCACCACCACCACCGAGCAGGGCAGTGCCTCCATCAGATGGCGGGCGGTATCCGGCAGGACCAGCAAAGCCAGAGCACGGCGGGTGGTTTCGACGGTGAGGCGGCTGGTGTCGGCTTGGGTGATGGGGCGGCTGTCGATGGCGATGGCGACCGGCGCGATCAGGGCGCGCGCCTCTTGCTCGCGGCGACGAGCCGCGTCGGGATCGGTGGCCAGGGCGATCACGTCCAGGCGGGCCCCGGCGGAAACGGCCAGGCGAGCGGCCAGCACCAGGGCGCGGCGCGAGGCGGCTGAGCCGTCATAGAGCACCGCCACCGGCTGGACCTCCAACAAAGCATGGCGGACCACCAGCACCGGCCGGGCCGCCCGTTCCATCACCGCCCGCGCCGTCGACCCCAGGCGCCCCAACGGCGGCAGGCGTGCCCCCCGGACGATGGCGCTGCTGCTGCAACCGACCAACACCAGATCGGCCTGCTCCGCCGCCGCCAGCAATTCGGCCTCAACGCGGCCCTGGCGCACGGCAAAGCAGGCGCTTGGTCCCAGCGGCTCGGCAACCTCATCGAAGGCCCGACGTGCGGCAGCACTCTGGACCTTCAGGGCATTGTCCAGCAAACGGTGTTCAGGATCGCGACGGAAGCCGCCCACCAGACTGATGGAGGTGGCTGCCGGGTGGCCGGGGAGTCGGGTCAGGTTGACGTCCTCGACATAGACGCCGGTCAGCTCGGCACCGATGCGACCGGCCAGCGCTGCCGCCGCCTCCAGCGCCGCCAGACTGAGCGGCGAGGCGTCGAGCGCCACCAGAACACGGGTCAGACGAGGCTCGTCGCTCATTTGCCGTTCTTGCCTTCCTCGCCCCCGGCGCCCTGTTTCGCCTTGCGACTGAAGGCGGCGAGGCGCATCGCCACCTTGCGGAACAGGCTGCCGATGGGAAACTCGCCCTTGCCGTCGACCGCCCCGGCCGGAACGCCGGTCAGCAACTCGATACCCTGATCAATGGTCTCCACCGGATAGACATGGAACCGGCCGGCGGCACAGGCCTCGACCACGTCGGGGCGCAGCATGAGATGGCGCACATTGGCGGCCGGGATCAGCACGCCCTGATCACCGGTCAGGCCACGCGCCGCGCAGACTTCGAAATAGCCTTCGATCTTCTCGTTGACCCCGCCGATCGCCTGCACCTGACCATACTGGTTGACCGAGCCGGTGACGGCGAAACACTGGCGGATCGGCACTTCGGACAAGGCCGACAGCAGGGCGTACAGCTCGGTCGACGAGGCGGAGTCACCGTCGACTCCGCCATAGGATTGCTCGAACACCAGACTGGCCGACAGCGACAGGGGCATATCCAGACCGAAGCGCGACGACAGGTAGGAGGTCAGGATCATCACGCCCTTGGAATGGATCGGCCCACCCAACTGCACCTCGCGCTCGATGTCGACCACCTCGCCCTTGCCCATGCGCACCCGGCAGGTGATGCGCGACGGCTTGCCGAACATGAAGCGGCCGAGTTGCCACACCGCCAGGGCATTGATCTGGCCGACCACGGCGCCCTGAGTGTCGATCAGCAGGGTGCCGCGCTGGATCTCCTCGTTGATGTGCTCGCGCACCCGGTCGGAGCGGTAGATCTGGGCGTCAATGGCGCTTTGCACATGGGCGGCCTCAACCACCTCGGCCTTGGCCTGACCGGCCCAATAGTCGGCCTCGCGCACCAGATCGGTGACGCTGGCCATATGGGTGGTCAGCTTGCCGGCATCGCCGGACAGGCGGGCGGCATGCTCGATCAGGCGGGCG
>OBEQ010009492.1_pt1 | contig 48644 bp, 49 predicted proteins | sample 1670901 | NCBI WGS metagenome assembly OBEQ01 (sample SAMEA104232315, study PRJEB22302) | groundwater metagenome | biome: forest; feature: aquifer; material: groundwater | place: USA | collected 2011-08-07 | depth 5.4 m
GAAGAAACGCTTAAGCGAAGGGTTAAAACCTTGCAACAGGAAGTCCAGCAATCAAAACTCGACCTTGAAGACCTTGCAATAGAAATTACGGGTCAGAGAGGTATTGAGCCACCAGCTCCACTTCCGTTTTACAAAAAGTGGGGTCGGGGAGTCGTTCTCGTAGCAACTGCTATGGGACTCGACTACTTTGTTGGTGCTCCTCAATTCCAGGGGATCACTGACAACAAACTTGGCGGTGCGCTGAGTATTGCGCTTTCGGGTGGTATTTCCATTTCAGCTTTGCTGTGGGGAATGCTTCGCAGATTGCGCAATGTGCACAAAACTGCGGCTGCTGTTTTCCGTCGCACTTTCCGGACCAATGCTTCAAAGCCTGAAGCAGATGGAAACATCTACGAAGGATTTGATAAGGAACGAAACCGTGAGGTTACGTTCCATCAGATCAGCGAGGATATCCTTGACCGCGAACAGTGGTCTAAGCGTTCCTTTATCGTTATTGTTTCTGTTCTGCTCGGGCTTCGCGCTCTGGCTGTAATGGTGAACCCTTCGGGTTCATTTGCCAGCCTGTCTTCTTCTCTGGGTTTACTGGTTGTGGGCATAGTCACGTACTTGCTCGAATTGAGCTGTGCGGAAAAATATGACCGAGACCTTTTAGTAGCATACCAGTTGGCAAAAGAAGACCTGGAGTTGCTTGAAGAAGATCTTGCAGAAGTGCAGGAACAACTTCAAACCAGGAGCTATGAAACCGAGTTTGCCAATGCACTTACCCCGCTTAGAAATAAGTATGAGGGTGAGGTAAAGAAGGCAAAGCAACAGGCAGAAGGTGTGCCTGGTGAGGAAGCAAAGACTTTGTTCCTTGCTATGCATACGGTTCTCGCGAACTTGCAAGGTGCTTTAGCTGCGGAGATTTCTGTATTTGCCGAAATGCAGTACAGAATTTTGACAAGCCAAAAACTTGTTGGGCTAATTGTACCGCAAGGCTCACAGCCAAGCCGTTCAGGTATCCGTGCTGAGTTCACGAGTATGATCTCAGGCATGGGTGCGGATCTATTTGACCCTCAGTTCGTGGCAGAAGTTCGGGGGTATCAGTTTGCTAAACCGACTTTGCCAGAACCTGAGGCTGCTTCGCGGATCATGAGCCGGCTTGACCCTGACATTAAGGCAGGAGTCAGGGCAGAAATCGCAGCCCAGGAAGCACGACCTACTACTGCTGCTAACAACACTGGATTCCAAGACTGAAAGGAGACACATGGCAAGATCAGTTGCACGGCGGCGGACCACTCGGTCTGCCGCTTCAAAGAAACGTTCTTCTGGTGGTGTTGGCTGGGCGATTGCAGCACTTGTTGTTGTAGTCGTTGTAGCCGGCAGCATCTGGTACAGTAACCGTAGCCAAGCAGGGAGTTTCAATGTTAACACCATTGCATACACCTGCCGGCTGCCCATAGACTCTTCTACCTGGTCTTGTGTTGACACGCAGGACCACCCAGTGACTTTGGATCAAATCTTTGCCAATTCCGAAATTGAAAAATACGGAGATGGCTATGGTTTGGATATCAAGGTTCAGCGGGTAGAAGGTAAGAAGATTTGGATGCAGGATTTGCTTCACCTGGAAGCCTTTAGCAGGTTTCAGCAGGAGCTGAGACAGGGAAGGATGGCCAAGGCTCGAGACCTGCGCAAAGATGTAACCAATGCGCAGGAAAAGCTGTCCACAGTAAGCCTAGACCTCAATCACTCCGTAATTGTTGATATTACTGATCCGCTCAATGCAGAAAGTATTCAGCAGGTAAAACAGAATGTCAGCAACTTGCATTTGAAGCAAAAGATTGAGGCAGGCCACCACGTTACTGTTAGTTTTATTCGCCTTGCAGATGATGACTATCGCAAACGCGAAGAGATTGACAGTAAAAACTACTCTTCTGCTGAGGAAGCCCAAAAGGCTATTGAAAAGTCGGTAGAGTGGGTGGTGGCAGACCGAGCAGGCAAGCCCAACAGCAAGATCTTAACTGCTTTCCAAAAGACGTTTGAAAGTCTTTCCGGAAAGAACGCAATTGTGTACATATTTAGCGACGGAGTTGAAAATACTCCTGAATTCAGTATGTACAAGGCCGAAGACCTTGCAAAGGCTGAAAACTACTTGAAGCCGGGGCTCAACTTGTTTGATCCCGGCTCAGGGAAAGAACCCAAGGACTGCAAGTGCAGTGACCTGAGGGGGCTAAGTATTGTGTGGTTGCAACCACCGCGCAATGGCAAGAGTATTACCCAGTCGCTTAAGATCTGGAGTAAGATCCTTGCTTCTCCGGTTTCGGGGAACTTCCAGCTCGTGTCATAACAAATGAATTTGCACAATACGTGCACACAGGATAATTTGAGTAACATCAAATTATCCTGTTTTTTTATTGCTTTTATGGTATATTTAAAATAGATTTTTCTTTTCATTTTTGAAATAAAAGCATGCTATGTTAGCAAACCTTAGTAGTGAACAAGTAGTAGGTGAGTTTGTAAACCAAATGATTAGGGACGGCGGCTATGATAGTTTGCCTCCCGATGTAACTGCCCAAATGACAACAGATCTACGCGCTCGTTTAAATGATCGTTTTTTTGCTGCAGTAGTACATAGTTTAGAAGAAGCAGATTTAAGCCAGTTTAGAGAAATTTTAGACAAAGGTGCTGAGCCAAGTATTGTGCAGCAGTTTCTTTCTTCGCATATTACAAATCTTCCCGATTTGCTTTCTAGAACTATGCTTGAATTTCGTAGTGATTATTTAGGTACCAACCTTTAGTTTTGTATGGACGAACGGTTATCGTTATATAGACCAGAACCAAATACTGTTAGTGGCAAGCCTGGGCGCAACAAAGCGCCGTTTTTGGTAGATTCAAACGTACGCCGTATGCCGCCAGGTAAATTAAGACGAGATAGAGCTGGAAATATAGTTGAAGGAGACGACGGTACTATTATAGATATTGGCCAGGCAGAAACTCTTAGCTCTGCTGAATACGGGGAGTCTGTTTCCAATGCATTTACAGAACTGAGCAGTTTATTAGAATCTGCAGTCAAAAAAAATTTAATTAAGTTTGGAGAAGAAAAGGCAGACATAGCTAAGCTCCAAAAGTCGCTTGGTCTCTTTCGCCGCCATTTAGAATCTATCCCTCAAGACCAAGGTAGTGCGCTGGCTGCAGAGTTGCAGGAAGCCGTAACTACTTTAGATAGAGAGATACTAGCTGTGAGTGGCGCAAATCCTTACCGCGATCGGAATAAAAAAAGAAATGAACCTACAAGCCCTGCACTCTTGCAAGTGATAGAGGATATCTGGAAAATAGGCCGTAAAGTATACAATACTTCTAAATCTTTTAAAGAAACTAAAAAGACTTCACAAGCACCAGAAGTAATACCACAGCCAGAACCTGACGAAATAGTACCAGAGCCAGAAACCACTGGGCTTTTAGACTCCGAGCCAGAAACAATAGATGAGCCTGTAATACCAGATGTAATTCCCAATGCAGATATGCTTGCAGAAGACGGGGCAGAGCCAGAACTAGAGCCTGTCCCAGAACCCGAGGTTTTACCTGAACCACCTGCTATACCGGAAATTTCTCCAGAGCTGCCTCCAGAAGAACCAGAAACACCCCCAGAGCCAGTTGGTGCAGGTGGGCTTGTGCTAAGAAGAGGCCCAGAAGTAATCACTCTTACCTCTGTAGATGCCAGTGACCTGGTAGATTTTTACGCGCGTATAGAAGCAGATAAAGAACTGACTAAGCTACTTAATAAAGCTCGGTGGTATAAAAAATGGTACTACACAGCTACAGAAGAAGGCTATAGACAAAAGTTTATAAAAAAGCACCGAGAAATTATTAGTAATTCTGGAGTTTTGGAGAAAGGGATGAGTCTCCGGGACGAAAACGATGCTACTCGTTTAAAACTTTTAGAAAGTTTTCAAAAAGATTACTACCGCAGAGAAGCTGATGAGTATAAATGGGATCTCGAAGTCCAGGATCCTGAAATTTACCAAGAAATTTCAGACTTAGTTATAGCGTACGCAGAACAAGACAGGCTCGATGCAGCTGGGAATAGGCGTAACGAAGTAACAGACTTAGAGTTTAAAATAAAACGTAATAAAATTATTGCAAAATTAAAACAAGCACGGCCAGAGTTAGCGCTTGGAGCAGACGTGCTTAATATTGATAACTTTTTACAGCAAGCCAAGAACTTGCGAGATATGTACCGCGCAGGGGAGCTAAATGCAGAACTGGATTTTAAACTCCAAATTGAACTGGGTATTGCTAAACGCAAAGTTTCTACGCGTGCGAATGAAAATTGGTTAGATAAAAGAATTAGCCAAATGAGCCAGCACAAATATGCTAAGAATCTAGGCGTGCTGGTAGATCCAACTACGCTTGGTTTTGCAGTATCTTTAGGTAACTACCTTATTAACAAACCAGCCTATTGGTTGGGTGGTGCTGTTGGTGCTGGTGCGCTTGCCGGGGGGCTGCGGCGTAATCGACAGTTGAATATGGATTTAGCTATGCATGGGGCAGAGCGAGCTTTGGGGGCAGAAGTAGAAGACTATACCCCTCGCAAAGGCGACCAGATTGCCAAGCGCAGAGAAAAAATGGAAAACTATATTCAGGAAATGCAGGGCTCAGGTGAAATGAGACAAGCCCTTGCCAACGCTCGCCGTGCGTTTGAAAATAATCCAAGCCCTGACACTGCGCGTACTTTTGCAGAGTGTATTGCAGATGCAAAAGCGCGCATAGAAGTATCAAATAGGTTGCAAATAGATTTAATCAGCTACAAACCAGGGCAGCTTATGGAAGAAGCAGCCCGGCGTGCAGCCGCTGCTACAGGGCATAGTAGTTTACTCGAAGGCTTAGATTTAGACAGTGAGGTGAATGCAGCCTTTGAATTTTTTAGGGGCCAGCGAAATACATTTGGTATAGACGTGCATGCGCTCCAGACTACAGCAGAAAATAGCTTTCGGGAAGCAGTAAAGTCTAAGCACACAGACTTTTTGTGGTACAAGACTGCAGAAATTACTAAAGCTGCACTACTGGGTGCTGCAATTAGTGTAACAGTGCACGAGCTTGTAGAAATTGGCTTGGAAGCTGCTACAACCGCCGCGGAAAAATTGTCTTATTGGTTTACGTTTGATAACTTTAGCGGAAATCCTGTAGATAATCATATAGAAACCGCAACGCTCATTGGAGGACTTGTAACAGGTAAATTTAGTGTGCCCGCAGGCACGCATTTAGAAAGCTATGGAGGTCATTCAGATGTATATTCCATGTTTGCACTTAAAGATAGCAAAGGGCAAGTATTAATAGACAAAATTACTTTAAATAATAGTAATGGAGAAGTAGTCTTTGGCGGCGATCTTAAAACTGCTGCTCAGTTTGATTTAGTTAAACCCGAAATTACTGCTTCAAGAATGAATTATGAACAGCATACCGGGGAATGGTTAGACCAGCTTAAAGGTAGAGGCACCGAGGTAGTAGATGTAAAGCGAGTGGGTTGGTACGATGGACACGTGCCAGGAGTAAAAGCCAATGCCGGACTATTTTTTGATAATTTTGATTCAGATGGTAACTTACACCTTGATATATCACAGATGCACACTGGTGGTTCTACGCATGGAGCGCTCAAGCCAAACTTAGACCAACTCTTAAGCGAAGGGCGGTTAAAAATTTTGCTTACGCCTGATGGTGCGTCCAAAAGCCAGGCTATTAGTTTAGATGTTGATCCGACTACTCACCAAGCTATTGTTCCAAAAGATGCACCTTGGCTTAAACAATTATTTGCCCCGGGTAAAGACGGCAAGCCACATTTTCTGGGACGCTACATGGAAGTAGCAGAGGACACAGGTGGGGGAAAATATCGCATTCTTTCTACTGCAACAGGAAAAGGTAGATCTGTATTTACTGAAGCAACGGAGACCAAAGAGCTTCTGTACCGTTTCTTGCAAAAACCACCCCAGGCCAAGTCAGCGGATTGGTGGGTACCGTATGTTACAGGCTTTAGGCGCAAAGAGTTAGAAGCAGTAAAAGATGCAGAAGATACCCAGAACCAAAATCGACCAACACCACGGCAAGGAGAGCCTGGTGCAGAATTTACTGGCCCAACCACACGAGCACCTCGTCGGGGAGACTTAGGTGTAGCTGCGCGAGGAAGCTTTTTTGAACCTGTAGTAAAAACAGTAGTTAACGAAACAGGTGCCACTGAGCAACAAGAGGTTGAGCGTGATAGAGAAAATTTAGGTACTGAGTTTCCAAGTGTATTTGATTGGAGTAATTCAGAAGATGTATTGGCAGAACGCGTGTTTGATAGTCAATTTACCTCTTACCCCTACCGAATTAAAGAAGCCGATAAGCGTGTACTTAATGGTCTAAATTACAATGAGCAAATAGCATTTTTTAAAGAACAGATTCTAGAAGAGCGCGCCGAGATTAAAAAGCGTGAAAAGGTTTTTACTAAAGCTCTTAAATCCGCTTATCAGCGAGCAGAAAAGAATCTGACCAAGTATCTTCCTGAGGGCGTATTGCCGTCTTTTCCTGACCCAGAAAAAGTTCATTTGCTGGGGTATTACGAATCGCAGGCACAAGGCCAGAGTAATCTCAAAGGCGCAGGTATGTTTTTTGGTCGAACAGGAGAAATATTTGTTGACTGGGACGATGTTCGTGAAATTACAGATAAAAGTGAACTTGCCGATCGGCTGGTTCATACTATAGTTCATGAGTTAACACATAGCGCCTCTGTACTTAATTGGTGGCAAACAGATAGGGGCGGACCTAAAGATTATGCTCTCAGAAGAGTAGGTATTGAAACAACTGCACTCCGTAATCCAAGTAGCAGGCCAGATTCTGGACCTATGCACCTGGATGTAAATTTCCCTGACCCTGGTCCACTGGTGACGAAAAACCTTATTAATAGAGGTTCCTGGCTTAACGAAGCTGTTACAGAAGAGCTTGCCAGGGAAGCCATGGGTGCAAACAAGAAAGTCTTTGGAAAGACTCTGACTAATAATGTGTATTCACAAGAGCGGGCAGTGTTATATAAATTGGAAAAAGATTTAGATATAGACTTTTCACTTTTTGCTCGCGCTGCACTAGACAGACGAGCACTTACAGACCTTGTGCGCGCAGTTGATGGGAATGTTGTGGAAGAAGCTCGGGATGGTTCTACTAAAATTATTACTGAGCGACCTGGGTTTTATCCGCTGATAGTAAGTGTCATGGAATATGAAGCCAGAGGCAGCAATCCTATTGGTTTTACTTCAGGCACTGATTATCCCCTTACTCGAACATTAATTGCTAATGAAGTAGCGCGCAGAAAAGGTAAGAAAATTACACCAATTAATCTGGCTCTAAACCCAGGACTGGTCGACTATTTGCCTGACCGTTTTAGTATTCGCATGAAAACTTCTATGCAACCAGATGGTAGCCTAGACCGTAGCCAAGAGTTTTCTGAGACTGCAAAAGAGCTGTGGGAACGATACGCTCTAGAACCGATCCCTGCGGTTACTACACTACCTAAGCCTAAAGCAAAAGCTCGCGCTGTGGGAGCGTAAGTTAGACCTCTCACATAACCTCAATTTCATTATCTTTTCCCAGATTCTGGCTGCAAATGTTTCAAAAATGCTCACCGATATATCCTATATCGCTTCCGCTTTTTTCAACATTTTCGCTCAGAATCTGAAAAAATCTAATTGAAAGCAGGTTACGTGAGAGGTCTACCAATTCTAAAAATAAAAAATAAAAATTTTAAAAATGATTCGACCAATTAAGTACGTAGAAAAGACTATTGCAGAGAAAGTAGAAACCCAGAAGCCAGGGTTGCTGGAAGCTTTAATGCTTCCGATTACAAGTGGTTTTTTAATTACCTTTAGTATTTCTCGGATTATTAACCATATGTGGCCTAATTTATATTTTCAGGCTACTCCCACGTTGCATATTCATCATTTTACGTATGGTTTTTTCTTACTCGCTGTAGCCTGCTTTTTAGCCCTTTTGTATTCTGGTCCAAGAGCAAAGTTTTGGGTTTCTTTGCTGTATGGTGTGGGTTTGGGGTTTGCATTTGATGAGTTTGCTATGTGGTTGCGACTTGATGATGACGATCCAGTGCGTTGGAACTACGATGGCTTTTTAATTGTCATGGGTACTTTTATTTTGTTATTAAGTATTAATGCAGGGCTAAAATTTTATAAACGTCACTGGCGTTCCACTTTACAGAAATTGAATAAAAATCGCATAAGTAAAGCAAAAAAGTCTATCCGCAGCCAAAAATTTGTTGGGTAAAAAGTGCAGAGGATAAAAAATATTTTAAAAAAGCTTGATTTTATTGGGTTTTCCTTTCTATAATACATATAACCACATTAACTATTAATCGTCTGTGCAGCTCCAGAGCCGCTGGTCGATTAAGAAATGGTAAACAATGACTAAGTCAGAGACTTTACAACACCTGGCCGAAAAGCTAGGTCGCACTCGAAAAGAAGTAAGCGAAATGATGGATGCCTTGGTAGAGTTGGCATATAGCGAAACAAAGAAGCATGGGGAATTCACAATCCCAGGCTTGGGCAAACTTCAAAAGAAGCATCGCGCAGCTCGCGCTGGCCGCAACCCGGCAACAGGTGCCACTATTCAGATTCCAGCAAAGACTGTTGTAAAATTCCGTTTAGCAAAGCAAGCAAAAGACTCTATTCTCTAGAGCATAAAAAAAGAATCCCGCCAGTTGGCGGGATTCTTTTTGTTGTCTAAGTAATTTTTTTATACTTCTGCAAATCATTTAGAAGGGGTTGCTTCTGGAGTGCTTGAGTTGCTCGTTTGCTTGAGTATTTCGTTAATCTTGTTAAGAATTTCTTCTGTGGTAAAGTAGGCCTTAACCATGTAGGCCTGTACTTGTAAATCTTTTGCCCGCAGGATATCTTTATTGCTCCACAAGTTGCTGAGAATAATAATAGGAGTCTTTTTAATCCCAGGATCAGGATGTGTTCGTACGGTTTCTAATACTTTAAAACCATCTACTTCTGGAAGCATTAAATCAAGTAAAACTAAATCTGGCTTTTCTTGCAAGAGCATATCTATGCCTTTTTTCCCATCTTCTGCCTCTTTTACCTCAAAACCGTGAGCAAGCAACTTATGAATAACAATGTCGCGCATTGCAACATCATCTTCTACCATTAAGATTTTTTTTGGTTTCTCAGCTATCATAGATATATGAGCTACTCCTAGCGTATGAATCTAAATTACATCTGTAGAATAGCATCAAAGTATTGCAAAAACAATCTAATATATAGTATAGCACAATATGGATAGCCTAACTGAACCAAAAGTGCACATGGCGACTGGCTTTTTTAAGCGGCTTGCGGGTCTTATTGGTAAGCCGTATATTGCAGGCTACGAATTTTGGTGTTTTCCACACTGTCAGCAGATTCATACATTTGGCATGCGTTTTCCTATTGATGTTGTTTTTATCAATAAAAATAGGGAAGTAGTAGAATTGTTAGAAAATCTACAGCCGTGGCGCATAAGCAAAAAGGTAAAAGGGTCCTTTGCAGTATTGGAAATGTCAGTTGGTGGTGTAAAGCGCTGTAGTCTCACTGTTGGGCAAAAAGTTAATTTTTTGCCCAACTTTGACAATCTTGTTTAAAAACAGTATAGTTGAGAAAATTATTATATTTTTTATGAAGCAATGGTTTAGACGATCAGGTAATCAATCAGGCCAGGCGCTTACGGAATACGGCTTGATTATTGCTTTAGTAGCAGTTGTCCTTGCAGTTGTCCTGGTTATTTTTAGGGACGAAATTAAAGATGTTTTTACTGGCGCATCTAACTGTCTCCATAGCCGTGGTGATGGCAGGAGTTGTAAATAGCCAGCTAAGCCTTGACGATTGGCTCATATGGAGTATAGTGAGAGGCTATGTATATATCTATTTACATGGTCTCTTATTTTTGTCAGGTTACCAAACCTATGAGTTTGGTGCCCTTTATTCCAGGGGGCGTTTTTTTAAAGCGCGATTCTGGCAAGAATCCCAATCCCCAATCAGGACAAGCATTGGTTGAGTTTGCCTTAACCTTACCTATCCTGCTTTTTTTATTACTTGGAATTCTCAGCGTAGGTTTTTGGATGAACGCACAGCAGGTAGCTACTCAAGCAGCACGACTTGGAGCACAGCAGCTTGCACTTAGCAACAGTAACACTGCTGCCCAGACTGCAGCTTTTAGCCAAATGCAGTCTATAGATGTGCATGCAGGACAAGTAGGTTCCAGGAGTAGCGTAGTAATTAATCCCGCAAGTGAATCTGATCTTGGCAGAAAACGTGGCAATATTGTGAGTGTGTCTGTTACGTACACTTTGCCGTTTGTGAGTTTTCCTCTGTTAGGTTCTGATACCAATGATCTTGTAGCGCAGTTTAGACAAGTGCAGGGAGTGGCAGTGGTTCGCATGGAGTGCGCTCCAGAACGAATACCGGGGGTTACGGGTAATGTCTGTCCCTCATTAGGGAATTAAAAGTATGAAAAGAACTTTTAGACACTCTCAGTCTGGTGCTGTAGCGCTTATTGTTGCGTTTGCGCTAACTTTGTTCGCTAACTTGGTTTTGTTGGTTTTAGATGGAAGCATACGTACGGTGCGGCATGGGCGCTTGGATGCTGCAGTACAGGCATCAGTAGATGCAGGTGCAATAGAAGTTTCGGATAAAGCGGTAATGCTTGCCGCGGCACATCTTCGGCCCAAACAATCTGGTTTTGTATCTACTGAATCATTACTGACAGACGCTGATAGAAGGCAGCTAGTAGAAGATCCTGTGTTTCGTGCTCAGGTTGTTACCCGGATGCAAGAAGTACTTGAAAAAAATGCGCAAGCTTCCGCCATTAGTCTTGGCCAAGTTGAGTATCGCTATCCTGCTGCGAGTACAAATGTTTTTTGCGGGGGTGTGAATCCTGGCTTGGTAAGTATAGAATTACAAGCAAATCAGAAAGAGCCACAACTGATACCCGAGTGGTGGTCGCACGCTCCACAAGAAAGCCATACTATTAAAGTCATACACCTATGTCCGTAGCACAACTAGTTCCAGAGCCTCAGGCACCTGGAGAACTAACTCATGTACAAAAAAAGACAGATTCATTTCAGTTTGTGGTTGCTTTGCTCCTCGCTGCAATTGTGTTTTATGTGTTTTGGTATTGGGCAAAGAATTTGCAAACACGCGCAGAAGTTGTGTCTGTAGTAGTTGCAACACGTAACCTAGAACCGCCCGTGGTACTTTCGTCTGCTGATTTGAGAATAGAGTCTGTACCTAAAGCTGTAGTTCCGGAAACCGCATTACCGGGAAACAAACAGGCAACCGCTGGACTTACCCTGATTCATCCAGTAGCACGTGGACAAGTCTTAACAGTCAATGAATTTTTAAGTAATGCAGACCCTGGACTACTTGGAGTAAGTGTTCCAAAAGGTGGTAAAGGAGTTTTGCTTTCTAGTACTTGGCTTGCAGGGCCGATGCCTGCTGTTAAAAAGGGAGATACTGTCAGTATAGTTGCAAGCGGGGGAAAGGATACACCCACAAACACAGGTTTTTTTGTTCAGAACGTGATAGTGCTCGATGTATTTAGTGATCCGAGTAAAGGGGTGGAAAGTATTTTCCTCGCGCTCGATCCTAAAGTCGTCCCGAGTTTGCTGCTTGCTCACGCCAGTGGCGTGTCTTTGCAGGTGGTAGTTGATGGTTTGGGAGCAAGCGTTCCTGCTAAATAATTTGTATGCCAGATACACAAGCCTTACAACGATCTGCTCTGCATGCAGAGCTTATAAAAAAGCTTGAAGCTGCACGGCCTCCAGTACTAACCAGAGAGACCCTGCAACCTTTTGCTCAAGAAATAGTTCATACATTTGCTGGAGCTGATGCAAATGAAAAAGAGTTGGTCGAATGGTTACTTAACCGTGTAGTTGGGTTTGGCCCTATTACCAGGTTGCTTGGAGATCCAGACATCACAGAAATCATGGTTAATGGACCAGATGCAATATTTATTGAACGCGAAGGGAAACTGGAACAAGTACACGATCATTTTACCAGTGACGAAGAACTGCTCCAAGTGATTAGTCGAATTGCAGCTTCTGTGGGTAGACGCATTGATACCACAAGTCCATTAGTAGATGCGAGGCTTCCAGATGGTTCCCGTGTTAATGCAATTATTCCTCCGCTTACTCTTGTGGGGCCGTGTCTGACTATCCGAAGATTTTCACCTCATCCACCGGGCCTTAATGATTTAGTAGCCAGAGGAAGCATGAGTGAAGATATGGGTCAGTTTCTGCGGGCGTGCATTACTGCTCGTATTAATATAGTGGTTTCCGGAGGTACAGGTAGTGGTAAGACTACTACCTTAAACGCGCTTGCTTCAGAAATTTCACCAGGTGAGCGATTAATCACCATAGAGGACTCTGCCGAGTTACGTATTAGGCATCCACATGTAGTTGGTTTAGAAGCACGTACTCCTAATATAGAAGGTAGTGGGGCTGTGACAGTGCGAGCCTTGGTCAAAAATGCGCTTCGTATGCGACCCGATCGTATACTTGTGGGAGAAATTAGAAGCGGCGAAGCGCTAGATATGTTGCAAGCAATGAATACAGGACACCAAGGTTCACTTACCACAGTACATGCAAATGCTCCCTTGGAAGCGTTGTTTCGTATTGAGACCATGGCACTTATGGCAGACGTAGAGTTGCCGTTATTTGCTATTCGGCAGCAAATTATTCAAGCAGTGCATATTGTCGTGCAGCAGTCTCGGCTGCCAGACGGAAGTAGAAAAATAGTATGTATTGCAGCGCAAAATACCAGGCAAGGAGCATCTGAGTATAGCTTGGTCCCACTGTTTATGTTTGATAAATCTTCAAAACACTTTATTGTTACTGGACAAGAACTTCCGTTTGAGTATTTATTTACACAAGCTGGAGTAGCTCTGCCTTTTAACCTCCAACAACGCTAATGTTATATGTATTACTTGTACCGTTCATTCTATCTCTGCTTATGGCAAGCAGTATTTTTTGGATTATAGTGCTTGTTCTGAGGTACGTTCCAGAACCAAAAAAGTGGCAGATGGCAGAATTGAGTAAGCCTGGAAAAGTGTTGGTCTGGCCAAAGCTGTTTGTCCAGCCAAGCACTGGTTTTCAATATGTATTATTTTGGTCTGGGCTGTACCTTCCGTTCAATGTTCGAATCTTGCTGAGCGCCGGAGTAGTTATTGCGTTAAGTAGTGTAATGCTTGGTAGCATATTGCCTGTACTTTTTGGAGTCTGCATTGCAGTTGCGTGCGTAACCACTATAGTTGTTGTAGCAAACAGAAGAAGAAATAGGTTTATTTTGCAATTGCCCAGTGCACTTAGTGTGCTAGTGCAGTCGCTTGGGGCCGGGTTTTTATTACCAGATGCTTTTGCGCTGCTAGGTAGAGAACTTCCCGCGCCTTCTGGTCAGGTTTTTGGAATGATAAAAAATGCGTGGGATTTAGGCGTACCTATTCATCAAAGCATTACTCAAGTTTCCCGCATACTTCGTGTTTCTGAGTGGGATTTAGTTACAGAAAGTTTTTATGTGCACGGGGTAGTTGGTGGTAATATTGTGCCGGTACTGCAAGAGGTTGCACAAACTTTGCTTGATAAACAGAACGCAGATAGAGATATTAAAACCCACACTGCTGCGGGTCGTTTAAGTGGTATTGTGATTGCTCTGTTAGCGCCTTTGTCTTTATTGGTTTTTTGGATTTTTTCGCCGGACTATGTCTCTGTTTTTTTTACTGAACCTCAAGGAAAATTGTTACTTAGTTTAGCTGCCATCTTAGAGATAGCTGGTTTCGCAGTAGTCTGGCGTATTACTAAAGTTGATTACTAACTAACCTATGCAAGAAGTATTTTTGAGATTTTTTGTGAGTATTGGTGGCGCATTTTCGGTGTATCTGCTCGTAGGTTTATTTTTGGGCCGGAACCGTGCCTATCAAGCATTTTTTTCTAAGTTCTCAGCAAAAAATCCCTTGCTTTTTTTAGATAGTATTAAGGTATCTCCATTATTTGAACGGATGATAGCAGGCAGGTGGTTTCGGCTCTATTTTTCGCAAGCAGGATTTGTGGATTCCTATCCACCGGAGCGCTTTCTTGTTCTGTATCAAGTGTTTTGCTGTGTGGGGCTGTTTGGAGCCATGCTTAGCCTGGGGCTTTTTAGCAGCCTGTTAAGTAAGATAGTATCCGCAAGCGCGTGCATTGCCCTTGCTTTTATTGTTCCTAAACTCTGGTTGCTCGCGCGAGTAAAGAAACGATCTCTTTTTGCAGCCAGGACCTTACCTGCACTCATAGACACACTTCGAATGCAAGTATTAGCTGGTCTCAATTTAGAAACCGCAATCAGAACACTTGCCCGACACAGGACTGATATATGGCAATACGAACTTGAAAGAAGTGTTTTTCACTTAGACTCTGGGCTTTCTTTAGTAGAAACACTGGCTCGGCTACAAGCTCGTTTTGGAGCAGAAGATGTTCATCGTTTTACCTTAGCGGTGAGCCAGGCGCATACACTTGGGGCATCAATCAGTACTATACTAAAAATTCAGTCAGACACCATGAGACTCCGTAGAAAACAGTTTGCTGAAGAACGAGCTCGGGCTGCATCAGTAAAAATTTCTGTTCCCCTTGTTTTTCTTATTTTTCCGGCATTACTAATTGTGTATCTTGCCCCGGCAATCATTCAAGTTTTGCGACTTCGTTAATCAGTGTTTTATCTCCTTTGTCAACTATGCTAAAATTAAAACAGTGGAAACAATCAGAAACCAAGACAAACTAGACATAAAGAAATAGTGGAAAAAGTGGCTTTATTAAGTCAAAATCTAGCTTATTTTAGGGTATAAGAGTATTGACATAATATTAAAATTATGTTAAAATTTTGTCTTTAGTGTAGTTCATAACTCTTTTTATCCCTAAGCAAATATATGGCGTCATCTACTCTTTTGATCGATGGTAGTCACCTGAAGATTAAAGACATACAAAACTTAGCTCGCAACCCTGGAATTAAAGTTGCGTTAACTCCTCAGGCAAAAATCAATGTGGCTCGTTCGTTTGCGTTTGTACATAAAGAAATGCAAACCAAAGTTACCTATGGTGTAAATACTGGATTTGGTCCTATGGCTTCGTATATTTTGGGGCATGAAGATCTGGTAGATTTACAATATAACCTTATTCGTAGCCATGCTATGGGTATGGGGGAACCACTTCCTAACCCCTTTGTATTAGCTACGATGATAGTTCGTTTGAATACCCTAGCTAAAGGTTATTCTGGAGTTTCCATAGAGCTTTTAGAAACCCTGCAAGCACTTATTAATGCTCGTATTATTCCTATTGTTCCAGAGCATGGTTCTGTAGGCACGAGCGGAGACTTAGTACAACTTGCACATATTGGTCTTGCGCTGATTGGCGAAGGAGATGTTGTATACAAAGGTATAAGAATGCAGGCCCATAAGGCTCTGCAGCAAGCAAAAATAAGAGCTCATACGCTTAAACCAAAAGAAGGGTTATCTCTTATCAATGGAACTTCATGTATGGCAGGTATAGCTGCTCTCTTGTGTGGTGACGCAGAAACGCTTATTAACCGAGCAGTACAAAATGGTGTGCTGGCTAATGAACTAGTTTTTGGGTTTAGTGACAGTACCTCAGAAGTACTGCAAGCAGTGCGTCCGCATGCAGGACAAGTAGCTATTGCAGCAACTATGCGCAGTTTGCTTAAAACTTCAAAGCGACAGCGTGATCGAAAGCAGTTTCAAAGTAAAAATAGTATTAAGCCGCATTCGCATGTCATTGATGAATCTGTCCAAGAAGTGTACTCACTGAGATGTATCCCACAAATCTTAGGCCCGGTTTTTGATACCTGGAAACAAGTATGCAAGGACGTAGAAGTAGAGATTAATTCTGTTACCGATAACCCAATAGTAGATATTACCCACAAAGTCTTTTTACATGGGGGGAACTTTCATGGTGACTACATAGCTGCTGCTATGGACAAACTTAAGATGGTCATGGTAAAACTTGGATTACTATCAGAACGCAGGACAAATTTTTTCCTAAACCCAAATATCAATCATGGGTTCCCACCATTTATGAATTTAAAAAAGCCGGGGCTTACGCTTGGGTTGCAGGGACTACAGTTTGTAAGCACTTCTACTGCAGCGGATAACCAAAGCCTGGCATATCCTCATTATTTGCATAGTATTTCTACCAATGGAGATAACCAGGACGTAGTAAGTATGGGTACTGACTGTGCATTATTCTGTGCGAAAGTTATTGAAAATGCATTTGTAATTGTTGCAATTGAAACCATTACTTTGGTCCAAGGTGTAGATGTGGTTGGTGCCGTCAAAACTTTTTCTAAAACTTCTCAGGCCCTCTACAAAGCAGTACGTTCTGTTCACAAAGCTATTATTGACGATCGAGCAATTGGGCAGGATCTCGCGCGTGTCGTGGCCATGCTCAAGGTTCAATAGAATCTATAACAACAGCTTACACAGAGTGTGTAAGCTGTTGTTATAAGTGGCATTTGTCAAAAAATGCCGCATTTGCTATTATTTTATAAGCTATGTAACCTATAGAAACACAAAAGTAACAAGGCCCAAAAGCTCAAAAAATCAAAATAAAAGATTATTTAGTATTTACTAACTATGGACAAAATTTCTAATTTAGCGCTCATTGCGCAGATGATTGATTCTGCAGAGAAAAATATTCAATCTGCAAAACAATTATTACGCGAGGCAATGGGTGGTCAAGCCATAAAAACTGGTGCTGCAGCACTCTCTGAAAAAGCTCTAAGTCTTGGTGTCTCTGAGGGTGGCAAAGTGATTGAAGGCGTGTTTGATGGACAAAATATGATTGGCCCAGATCAAAAGCAATATCCTGTACCTGCGAACTATGCTTCTAAGAGCAAGCTCATACAGGGAGATGTGCTTAAACTAACCATAGCAGAAGATGGGTCCTTTATTTATAAACAAATTGGGCCAGTAGAACGAAAAAAGCTATTAGGTATTTTAATTGCAGATGAAAAAGGTGATTTTCGGGTCTTGGCAGAAGGCAAACCCTACAAAGTATTACTTGCTTCACTTACTTATTTTAAAGCAGAACCTGGTGATCAGGTGACTATTGTAGTACCCCAGGATATAGAAACTGATTGGGCAGCAGTAGAAAATGTGATTAAGGCAGGTGGAGTATCTGATGGTGTTCTTTCGGGTAGTCTCGGAGATCATGAAATGGATACGGAAATTACTGCTCCACCACCAAGCCCGATGGACCAAGACGACGAATTTTAAACCCTACTTCTTTTATTAGCTATTAAAGCTCGTCATGAGCTTTCGCTACTTGAAACCAGCAACTATTATAGTTGCAGAAACAAAAAACAAACAATGATTTTTGTCGGAACAATAGAGTCTTTATTTCGTCGGTATCCAGTTTTAGTTCAACTTGCGCGATTTGTAGGGATTGGTGTGCTTAACACAGCCCTGGATTTTATTATTTTTAACTTTCTTTCAAAACAATTTTCTGTTGATAGGGGGGTGGCGTTGGTTCTGGTTAATGCAGTAGGATTTACTGCAGCAGTCATTCAAAGCTATGTATGGAATCGATCATGGATTTTTTCCACCAGTGCACTGGCTGGTTCTTTGTTTAACCAAGTCGGAAAATTAATTTTGGTCGGAGGACTTGGCGCTGTTGCTATGGTTGCTGTACTGGTGGGTGCAAAGTACCAATTTGGCCCGAGTTTTTACCTGGTTATCCTCACGCTCTTTTTAATTCTTCAACTCTTACTCTGGAAAGGATTTGGCCTGAGTCGCGCCACTGGTGTTTTGAGTATGCCTGGTCAATTTACGGTGTTTTTACTTGTAAGTGTTATTGGCTACGCGCTTAATAGCGGTATGGTATATGCTGGGGTGGCTATTTTGCCCGGACTTGGACTTTCGCTTAATCCCGACCTACTTAAAAATACGGCAAAAATTATAGCAACCCTTGTTTCTTTGGTTTGGAACTTTTTAGGCTATAAACTCTTTGTCTTCAAACGTTAAGTTTTTTCCCATTAAGCCTCTAAATAGAGAGGCTTTTTTGATTTTTTACCACAAAGTGTATCTAATTAATTTGAGATTGCTATAATACTCCCATGGCAGTCTTATACAGAAAATATCGACCTCAAAATTTTAGCCAGGTAAAAGGCCAGGCAGTTATTACTCAGACGCTTAAAAATGCAGTCAGTACTGAGCGTATTGCTCATGCATATTTATTTACTGGTGGCCGGGGAGTTGGTAAAACCTCGTTAGCCCGAATCTTGGCAAAGGCAGTAAACTGTACCCAGCGTAAGGACGGCGAACCTTGTTTAAGCTGTACTATGTGTCTGGCAATAGACCAAAACCATTTTATGGATTTGGTTGAAATTGATGCTGCATCAAACACTGGAATAGATACTATCAGAGATCTTATTGAGCATGTTCAATTTCGTCCCTCACAAGGCAAGTTTAAAGTGTTTATTATTGATGAAGTGCATATGCTTTCAAAAGGAGCTTTTAACGCACTTTTAAAAACTTTAGAAGAACCTCCAGAGCATGCACTGTTTATTCTCGCAACAACAGAAATTCATAAAGTTCCCGCTACGATTATTTCCCGCGCTCAACGGTTTGATTTTCAAAAACTTTCTGTTGAAGAAATCACCCAGAATATAAATGAGATTTTAGCTCAGGAGTCACAGCTTTTGGAGCCAGAAATAATTGCTTTGGTTGCAGAGCGGGCAGAAGGAGGCATGCGAGATGCTTTGTCGATTTTAGAAAAACTTATACATTTGGGAAGCAAGATAGATATCTCGCAAGCGCGTACGTTATTGGGTGCTACAGACGAGGCATTAAGTCGCAGGTTGCTTGAGCTTATACTCGAAGGCTCCACTGCTGATATCCCTGGTTTTCTTTCTGATGTACTTGCATCAGGCGTAGACTGTAATAGCTATATACAAGATATCCTTCATTTTTTACGGATTACTCTGGTTGCTGCGGTGACAAAAACTACAAGACCAACTTCTGCGAGTATTGCCCGCGCTGGTGTACCTGACTTACTTTTTTTAATTCGATTATTTTTGCGTGCATATAAAGATCAGGAAACAGCGCCCAGCCCTGATTTAGCAATTTTAGCAGCTGCTATTGAAGGTGCTTTAAAGTTTAATACTGCTGTGGCTGCTGGTACTCCACCAAAACAACCTTCTCTTACAGTATTAGAAACAGCTCCAAAGACCCAGAGAGCAGCTTCCCCAGACCTTTTAGAAAAAAAACAAACTGTTACTCCCTTTGTATCGTTTGTTTCTGAAGTATCTGGGGCAGTTGTTGATACTATCAGCCTACCGGAATTAGTTTTGCTTTGGCCTCAGGTTATTGCTGCTATAAAAATACTTAACTCTCCTCTTGCGACCCTAGTAAAAAATTCGCCTGTACAAGAAATAAGAGGAAGTACAGTTGTGTTGGGAGTGAAGTATCTTTTTCATAAAGAAAATTTAGAAAGCACAAAAAATGTGCGTATTATTCAAGATGCATTAGCACAGGTGACCGGTAAACGTCTCGGGGTTTGTGGGGAAGTAGTAAAAACAGAACCACTCCATACAGAAACAACTACCGTGCTGCAGGACGCACTTCAAGTTTTTGGTGGAGAATTGGTAGAATAGTCAGCTGTGTGTAGTGCTGTGGTATACTAAAGGTACCTGTAATGTAGTTTGGTTTCCCGCAGCTTGGCCAGCTACAACTTTTCCCTTTCGTAAAATAAAAAAATGGCACATAAAAAAAATTTAAATAAGCCTTCAAAAACAAGTAACCAACAGTCCTCAGAAGAACCTGTGGATGGATTTGCAATACAAAACCGTAAAGCTATTCTTTTGGTTACTGTTAGTGCTGTTTCGATTTTGCTATTAATTACTCTTTGGAGTGTTAGCAAGCAACTATTTGGGCCACCAGCACTGCCTTCAGAAATCAGTCATAAAACCTTTAATTATCAAGCCTACCTTAAAGCAGTTCCGACAGATCCAGCGGCGAGCAGGGCGCTTATGCAACAACTGATCACAGAAGACGATATACGTAAGGAAGTAGAAACTGAGCTGCAAGTTAATAAACCAATTCCGACTCGGAGCTTGTCTGATGCACAGCTGAAGGTAGTTTCTGCTTCTGGAGAAAAGCCAGTAGTAGAGTATATTACCAAAGTTGCTACAGTCGCCCGAAATTTTAACCATGCAACTGGAGCTGCTATGCCAAAATTGTTTAGAGAAACTGGGACTCCAAGCGATGCTTCAGCAGTTGCAGCTCAAACAGATACTTTGATTAGAGAGCTTGCCCTAACTCCTGTTCCTAAAGAAGCGCTACAGTTCCATAAATCCAACTTACTTGTACTTAAAGAATTTTCTGCTTTTGCACGCATTGCCGAAAGCTATCAAAACGATCCAAGTTCAAGCCCGTGGCCAGACATATACCAAAGCTTTGCAGTCATGAATGAGGCAGCGATTACTGCTAATGCTGAGTATGAAAAATTAGATAAAAAATATAGTATTGGTTCGATACCGATTGCAAGCCAGGATATTGTTACACCTACAGATGCTTGGGTAAAACATGCTCAAGCTTTTCCGGTCATTGTTACTGGTAATATCTGGCAAGAAATAAAAGATGGTATACGAGAAGCAATTGCTTCTGCCTTTAGCAGTTTTATGGCTTCGTTTTTGGAAAAAACTATTACCCGCATAGAAAATACCTACGCGATCTCTAACTTTTTATATTATTCAGACGCGCTTGTCCGGGGCCAGTACGTAGATGATTACCTTAATAAATATGTGCCAGATAAACTTGATCAGCAGTTAGTAACTAAGTTTATCCCTCAGTTTAACTGTGGTGGCAGTAGGGAAGACATAAAAAATGTGCTTCGGGCAAAAGCAGAACAGTATATTAACGCAGATCCAGCAGTAGCAGACTTTACCCAACCCGGGTTTGAAGAAAAAATGGCACGGAGAGGTGATATCAGAGCTACTCCTGAGGGCTGGGAGCTACTTTTTCAAGACATGGCAGATCAAGCACTTAACCAAGCAGAGAAAGCTGCATTTAGCGAAATTACCACCCCAACCGGGAAAAAAGCACTGCGCGATGGAGTGAATGCTCAAATTAAAACTACGGTATCAGCAATTGCAGATACACAACTCGCCGCATTAATTAACTCACTTGGGTTAGGTACAAATAACGCAGAGCTTGGTGTTGTGGGTAGTGTGGTAAAAACGTTAGTACAAAGTTTGTTTAATAAATTTGTGTTCCAAGGAGCTGTGTATCAAGAACAGCGTGTGTGTGCTCCACTACCCACCCTTACCCCAATTCTTCCCCAGGAATAGTACTGATCTATAAACTCTCAAAACCTCAACGAAATAATTCGTTGAGGTTTTTATGAAAGACCATGGTTTACCATGGTATACTGTATAGTGTATATTCACTCCAATATTTTAGTATGAACGGACAGAGCAACCAAAAACACGCTAATTTTTATCATACTCCAAGCCACGTGGTAACTTACCGGAAGGGGCTGGCTGGACTGGTTCTTTTTGTGTTAACCAGTTTTTTGTTTGGGAGCTTTGGGGGCATAGTGGGTACTTTGTACATATTACAATCGTCACAAGCACAAAATATTTTTCACAAAATTGTTCCCGGGAACCAGTTCCAACATATTGTGCTAAACGAAGACTCAGCAGTTATCGATGTAGTAAAAAAAGCCAGCCCCGCGGTTGTATCAGTAATTATTTCAAAAGATCTTAACCGTATTCCAGGCTATGGTTTTGATTTTGGGAACGGGGATTCGCTTTTACCTTTTTTTGGAAATGGAAATACAAACCAAGCTCCTAATATACAACAAATTGGCGCAGGTTCAGGTTTTTTTGTCTCAAAAGACGGGCTTGTATTTACTAACCGCCACGTGGTGGCAGACGAAGGGGCGAGTTATACTATAGTGACCAATGATGGAAAAACCTATGATGCTTCAGTACTTGCAAGGGATCCGGTTAATGACATAGCAATACTTAAAGCTTCAGTAAGTAATCCACCAATACTGTCTCTGGCAAATTCAGATGACATGCAAATTGGTCAACGAGTTGTTGCTATTGGTAATTCGCTTGGCCAATATCAAAATACCGTAACTACTGGTATTGTTTCAGGAATTGGACGCAGTATTACTGCGGGAGGAAGTGGTGGGAGTGAACAGTTGGAAGGAGTGATTCAAACAGATGCAGCAATAAATCCGGGTAATTCCGGTGGTCCGCTGCTTAACCTTGCAGGAGAAGTGATTGGTATTAATACAGCTATTGACCGCGAAGGTCAATTAGTCGGGTTTGCTATCCCTTCGAGCGACGTCCGTTTGGCGCTCGAAAGCTTTCAAAAGTATAAAAAAATTGTCCGTCCATTTTTGGGAGTACGGTATATGTTGCTTACTAAAGCAATTGCAGATCGTGAGCAACTGCCTCGCAGTTTTGGTGCGCTTTTGATCCGAGGACAAAATGTTTCTGATTTTGCAGTTTTGCCTGGAAGTCCAGCTGACAAAGCCGGCCTGGTAGAAAATGATATTATTTTAGAGGTAAATGGAACTAAGGTAGATGAAGCTCATAGTTTATCTAAATTACTTAAAGGCTATAAGCCCGGCGATAACATTTCTGTAAAGGTCTACCATCGCGGAGAAGAAAAACAAGTCACTATTACTCTGGGGGAAACCAAATAATGAGAGTACTTGGTATAGATTATGGTCATAAGCGTATTGGTTTGGCTATTTCAGATGAGACCAGTACGTTTGCCAGAGAGTTAAAAATTGTGTCTCCAAAAGAATTTTGGAAAGCTGTCCTGAGCATTTTGGCAGAGTATGAAATAGTCTTAATAGTAGTAGGCTTACCCTTAGCAAGTTCCGGAGGAGATAGTAATAAAACTCGAGAAGTGCGCGACTTTGCCACGCAGCTAGAAACTAAAACTCATTCTAAAGTAGAACTGTTTGATGAACGACTCTCTTCTGTAATGGCTCGGCACTTGCCTGGAGGAAGTAGACAGGTAGACAGTTTAGCCGCCCAAATTATTTTACAAAATTTTTTAGACACTAAACACAAAAAAGCATTGTAGTGAAGAAAAATATTTTCATGTCACAATTTCGTCAAAATCCGGTTACTAAAAATTGGGTCCTGATTGCTCCTAACAGAGCAAAAAGACCCGAAGATTATAAAACATATTCTGTTATGCATGGTATGCCAGAACTAGACCGTTCGTGTGTATTTTGTCCTGGTAATGAATCTGAGAATACGGATATTTACCGTGCTCCAGAGGGAGAAGCTTGGGAAATTAGGGTTATACCAAATAAATTTCAAGCCCTAGAGCATACCACTGCGTACCGTCACAAAGAGTTTTATGTGTCACAGGCAGGAGTAGGTGAGCAGGAAGTAATTATTACTCGCAAACATAACGAACCCGTTGCTTTGCAGTCGGTAGCTCTTGTTGAGCGAAGTTTGCAAACTTTTGTTGAGCGATATCAGACACTCGGAGATGATGTAAATATTGGCTATGTCCAAATATTTCATAATCACGGCAGAGACTCGGGTGCTTCGCTCGTACACCCCCATTACCAGCTCTATGCTATGCGTATGGTGCCGCCGCATTTTCATAATGAAATTTCCGGCTGTTTTCATTATTACCAAACACATCGCTCATGTGTGTACTGTGATATTATCAAGGAAGAGGTTACGATTAAAGATAGATTAGTGTATGAGAGTGAACATTTTGTAGTTATTTCTGCCTACGCATCCAGGAGTCCTTTTGAAACCTGGATTTTGCCTAAGCGCCACAGTGCACGATTTGAAGAAGCAAGTCCAGAAGAGCTTAAACATCTAGCGTTTGTACTTAAGGCAACGCTGGGTCAGCTCTATACTAAGCTGTCCGATCCCCCGCTTAATTTTTATTTTCATACTATGCCACAAAAGCGCAATCAGCTCATTATGCATGAGGAATCAAGCTTTCACTGGCATTTAACCATTTTTCCAAGGATTAGTATTTGGGGTGGCTTTGAATTTTCAACCGGTATTCCTATAAACCCTATGCCCCCAGAAGAAACAGCTAAGTTTCTGAGGGAGTAGTAGATTCTAGAAAACAGAAAGTAACTAAGAACAGAGGTTATGGCGTTATCAAAAAAACTTATTGTTGCCAACTGGAAACTTAATCCAATAACAGTTACAGAAGCAAAAAGGCTTGCTGTTAAAATTAAGAGTCGAAAAAAAACTGAGGTGGTAGTTTGTCCGCCGTCTGTATTTTTAGGGCTCATTACTGCTCCTATTAAAGGAGCTCAAGATGTTTTTTGGCAAGTAAAAGGTCCTTTTACGGGGCAAACAAGTGCGGCAACCCTGAGGAGTCTTAAAGTGAAGTACTGTATTGTGGGGCATAGTGAAAGAAGAGCAGTTGGCGAAACAGATGAACAGGTTGCAGCCAAAGTACATGCCCTGCTTGAATGTGGTATCACCCCTATTATTTGTGTGGGCTATGGTACCCAAGTAAGTCAGGATGATCTTGAAGTAGTAGATGTATTAAAAGGGCAATTACAACAGGCACTGCGCGGAGTAGATGCTGCAAAAGTAGTTGTTGCCTATGAGCCAGTCTGGGCAATTTCCTCTGGTAACCCCTACCAGACTAAGCGAACTCCAACACCTGAGCATGTAGAAAAAATTGCGATTTTTATTCAAACCCGCATGGCTCCAGGGAGGGTTTTGTATGGGGGCAGTAGTAATAGTGCTAATGCCGAAGGGTATCTGAGCTGTCGTCATATTGATGGGTTATTAGTTGGAGGAGCAAGTTTAATTCCTTCGGATTTTAACAAAATAACTGAAATTGCAGAAACATTAATGCGTTAAGGGCATGAATGTAGAGGTAGAAACTGTATCTACTCCCTAAACTCTACTCCCTACTTCCTATTGTATGATATACATTGCAAGTGATCATGGAGGGTTTGTTTTAAAAGAATATTTAGTAAAAAAACTTTTAGCTCAAAAAAAAGAGCTAACAGATTTGGGACCAAAAAAATTACAGCCAAACGACGATTATCCAGATTACGCTTCTGTGGTTGCACAGAAAGTTTCAGCCAATCCCGAAAATATCGGTATCCTTGTGTGCCGCAGTGGCCAAGGAGTGTGTATTGTTGCTAATAAGTTTAAAAATGTTCGGGCGGTGCTTGTCTGGAATGAACGCCAAGCAAAAATTTCTCGCAACGATGATATGGGAAATGTGCTGTGTTTGCCTTCAGATTTTATCTCTCCGTCTCTGGCGTTTAAGCTAGTTACTCTGTGGCTTGCCACACCCTATTCAAAAGATGCACGGCATAAACGTCGAGTTAAAAAAATAGCAGCTCTAGAGTCTTAGGTCCTATGGCAATTATTATTCCTGCAATATTAGAAGAAACGCTGGCAAGCTTCCAAGATAAGCTTTTTAAAGCTACGCACATTCCTGGAGTAGACCGCATTCAGGTAGACTTTGGAGACGGAAAGTTTGTTTCTCACCAGACACTCCCTATTACAGAGATTGCGCCTTTAAGCCCCGCCTTTGTGTGGGAAGCGCACTTAATGGTGCAAGAGCCAGTAGACTTTTTAGATTACCAATTGGCGGGGTTTAACACCCTTATTGTGCATATAGAAAGCTTTACAGATGCGAGCGCTATAATTCCGGCGTTGCAAGCTATTGCCGGGCTTGGAATGCGCGCAGGCATTGCCTTAAACCCAGATACCCAACTAGAACAACTGTCCGGTGTGTCAGGTTTTGTTAAACACATAACCCTTTTAAGTGTGGATCCTGGTTTTCAAGGTGGAAGTTTTCAAACTCGCGTATTGGAACGTATACCACAAGTAAAAAAACTTTTACCTGGTGTTATACTTGAGGTAGATGGTGGAATCAAGCCAGATCAGGTTCCAGACCTGGTGGCGGCTGGAGCAGATCAACTGGTAGTTGGTTCAGGCATATTTGGTGATATTGACCCCGCCGCTGCTTTTAATCGTTATCAACAGAAACTTATATAATCTATGGTACAACTTTCTGCAAGTGAACTTGCCTATAAAGCAAACGATATTAGGCAAGATATTATTGAAATGTTGCTTGAGGCTGGTTCTGGCCACAGCGCTGGGCCACTTGGTATGGCCGATGTATGTACTGCTTTGTATTTTGGGGTGCTCAGGCATGACCCACAAAATCCAACTTGGGAAGGCAGAGATCGTGTAGTACTTTCTTGTGGTCATATTTGCCCTGTGTTATACGCAACATTAGCAGAGGCTGGGTATTTTCCTAAAGAAGAACTGCTCACACTGCGCAAGCTTAACACGCGTTTGCAAGGTCACCCGCATAATTTGTCTTTGCCTGGTATAGAAACCACATCGGGTCCTTTGGCCCAAGGTATTTCTCAAGCTGTAGGTATGGCTTTAGGGCTTCGCATGGACCACAGGAGTAACCGAGTTTTTGCTCTTTTAAGCGACGGAGAGCATAATGAAGGACAAACCTGGGAAGCAATTATGCTTGCAGGCAAAAACAAATTGCACAATCTCACGACTGTGGTGGATCGTAATAATATTCAAATAGACGGCTACACAGAAGATGTTATGCCCTTAGAGAATTTTAAGCAAAAATATCAAGCATTTAACTGGCACACTCTCGAAGTAGATGGCCATAACATTCAATCAGTCATTAATGCGTTTCGTGAGGCTGAAACTATTTACGAAAAACCAACAGTTATTATTGCTCATACTATTCCGGGTCGTGGCGTAGATTTTATGGAAGGAAAATTTGAATGGCATGGTATGCCACCCGGAGCCTCTGACGTACCTGGTGCTCCAAAAAAACAGGATCAAGCAAAAGTGGCCTTAGAAGAGTTGAGAACGCTTCGGGGTCAAATAACCAGCGAACACCAGTAGGTTCTTCGATTAAACATGTGAATTGTAATAACACATAAAAAAATTATATGGAATTTTGGTATTTTCTTTTTGCGTTTATCATTCTTGTGTATTGTTGGAGAATTTCAGGGAGAGTAAAACGTTTGGAAAAGTCATTGCTCCAAAAAACACAGCCAACTCACCCTGCTCCAGCTCCAATGCCAGAACTACATACAGACATTCTTTCTACACACCCGTTATCCGCACAAGCAGTACAACATCAAGAAAGCCAAATTACCCGGCCACAAACTATTTTTTCTTTTAACATAAGCGAAATAACCACAAATCAGTGGTTGGCAATTATTGGTTCAATTGCACTCCTGTTTGGTATTGGTTTTTTCTTAAAATATGCTTTTGACCAAGGGTGGCTCCCCCCTATACTTAAAGTTTTTATTGGTATAGCAGTGGGTTTACTCCTGGTAGTGCTCGGAGAAATTTGGAAAGAAAAATTTGCAAAAAATGCTCGCATTCTTACCGGTGGTGGGCTTGCAATAGTGTATGCCAGTGTTGTGGGGTGGTATCAATTTTATGGACTGCCTCAGCACGCAGCATTTATTATACTTCTCGTTTGTATGGCAGGTGGTGTTGCTTTAGCCTATCGATACGGGAGCAAAGTATTAGCTTCTGTAAGTTTGATTGGTGCCTATCTTGCACCACTTGTGCTAAATTCTGGCCACAACCAACAAATAGCCTTATTTGCGTATCTCACCTTGGTTAATGTGGGAGTGCTGTGCATGTTGTTTCGTAAGTTTTGGGTTGAGCTGTTATATGTATTACTTGCCGGTTTTGGTTTGAATTTTGTTTTGTGGGCAGTGACATATTCAAGTCTAGAAAATACGGTTCAAAGCGTACTTTTTGTGATGGGGAACTATATGCTTTTGGTACTCGTGGCAAATGTACTGTTTCACTATCATCACGAACATAAGAATGTGCCTGTTGAATCAGAAACATTTTTAGGCTTGTGGCATGCAATTTTAGGAGTGGGAGTGCTTGCAGCACTTGGAGTGTTGCTACAGGATCCCTATCGTGCCTATTTGGGTTTGAGTTCTTTATCCTGCGGAGTAATATGCTTTTTAGCCTATGCATTTGTAGATCGTTTAGAATATAAAAAACTTAACTATTGTGTGTCTCTCGTTGCAAGTCTCTTTGTCTGCGCTGCGGTGTGGTGGCAGTTTGATGGCTTTGTGAGAGACTGGTATTTATTACTGCTGGTTATTATTGGTATAGCAGCTGGGTTCGGGTTAAAGCGTTCTGAAATACGCACCTGGGCCTGGGCACTGCTCGTGTTTAGTACTGTTTTGGTGCTTGGGGAAAGCTATCCTGAGCAAAGCCAATTTTTGCTCAATCAAAAGTTTTCCTTAGAACTTTTGTGTTGTATCTTGTTTGCAGTCATTTCTTGGGCATATAGCCGCATGCAAGTCTTACCCGAAGAGCGTAAAGCAATAAGCTTGTCACAGGGTATTGGGCTGTTCCTCCTACTTATTGTTGTGTCATGGGAAGGGGGAGTGAATTTTAAAATTGCGCACTATAATTTTGGTGGCAGTTTGTTTGTATCGTATTGGTGGCTTATCTATGCACTGGTTGTAGCATACTGTGGTAGGCGTCATGGGCGCGTGTTTACCGTGCTCCCATTTTTCCTCTTACTCCTCACACTCATAAAAATTCTTGGCGATGACTATGGAGTCCACCCAGTATTTTTGTTTAATCCTCGTTTTATTAGCGCTTTATTAGCAAGTGGTGGAGTATTGCTGTATTCGCGTTTTGTCAGGCCTTTAGAGGTCGAAAAAACAAATGGCATAACGCTCGCACAGTTATCCCAAAGCGTTACTGCTGGGTATTTGTGGTTGGTAGTATCTGCGGAAATCGTACATAATTTTGCGTCTGTAGATTCTGGTAATGCCAGGAACTTGCTCTTAAGCATCTGGTGGATGGGCTATGCTGTAGTGTTAGTATTTGTAAGCCACGCAGCAAAAAATCATTGGCTTCGTAAGGGAGCAGTGGTACTCTTTGGCCTCACGATTCTTAAAGTGTTTTTGTACGACGTACAAGCACTTGATCAAGGTTACCGAATTGTTTCCTTTATTTTGCTTGGGATTATCTTATTATCTGTATCTTTTGCATTTCAAAAAAATAAAGATAGAGTCAAGAGTTTTTGGGAAGGTGACACACCCCACAATTAAAAAAAAGACAGGAAAGTGAATCTCACTTTCCTGTTTTCGCATAATGCAATAATTATTCAACCTTTATTGCACCACGCTCAATTTTATCCCATTCAATTTGACCGACGTCGGTCAAATTAATTTGATAGTTGGTGCTGCGTACTTCTTTCATAGCTTGGTATAAAGATGGGTTGGCCCCATCTTTTTTATACTTGTTGCACCACTCACCAAATACCGTTTTTGCCTGTTGCAGTAAGCCGGCACTTTCGCTTTCTAGAGCTTGCACCGTTTTGGCACTTACTTGAGGGTTGTTTTCAAGTAAGGTGGTTGTGATGGTAGCTTTGAGCTTGCCATTTGGAAATGCTGGGACTGCCCAGCTTACAACCTCAGAGCGGTTGAGCTCTGCCCGGTACACATACTGACCCGTGAGCGTTTCAATAATACTTGGGTACTGCAGCAGTCTTGCGTTTGGCTCAATTGGCCGGAGAATTGTTCCGCCTCTTCCAATCACAAATGCTGGCTGGCTGCCTTGGCCTAAGGGTAGTTGTCCGTAGTTCAAAGCAAATATAGTCGAGATAGTTATACAGATAAAGCACAACACAGAAAAAAGTCTGGCTTTTTCTGGTTTGACTCTATAGCTGTCTTCGTATACGCCAAACGCAAGCATTGTTATTGCTGCAATGGAAAGGGGAATAGTATTGGTCCAAAACATGGGCCATGATTGGTGGTATCCTCCAAAGATAATCCCCAGAAGTGCCATAATTCCCCATAAAGAGAAAAAGGTTCCAAACGGGTGATTGAGCGTGAGTACGTTAGCCATTTGGATAGGTGGGAATTCGGCAACTGAGTCTGTAGTGCCACCTATAATTTTACTCACAAGCCTGTGTACTCGTGCAAAAGCAGCCTTGGTAAAACTTAGTTTTCCCTGTTTGAGTGCCTCTTCCTGAATGAAGCGGCTCAGATCCATGCGTTCTTGCGTGCTTAAACCACTACTCATTTGAAGCCATTTAATTACCTGACCTTCTGCTGCAAGAGCAGCTTTTGGAGCTGCTTGCATGACAGTTGTGCCGTAATTGCCAATTGACATTTCCAAGCGATCGCCTGGAGGTGTTGTCATATAGGTGAGTATATCTGCATTACTCAGTTGTTTTCGCGCTTCCTCAATGCGGTACAGAAGCTCGTCTCGCGCAGCTTCTTCCGAGTGCTCTGGTACTGTTGCCAATGTAGGCATTTTATTCCTCCTTTTATATAGGGTTGATAGTGTTGTAAAACAAATTATCATACAATATTAATATAACTTTGTCAATTTACGCTTTACACTATTTTTGCTTGTATTTAAAGCTAATTTAGTGGTGCTAACATATGGTATAATAGAAGCACTACTATTCCAAAGAAACAAAAAGTAATGCTTAACAGCTCGGCTAAACTAAACCCAAAAATTAACCAATCAGATATTGAACAAATCCCTACTCGTAACGGTTACGGCGAAGCGCTTATAGAATTAGGTACCGCAAACCAGCAAGTAGTAGTGCTCACTGCAGACTTGGCAGAGTCTACAAGAGTATTGGATTTTGCCAAAAAATTTCCAGAGCGGTTTATTGAATGTGGAGTCGCTGAACAGAACATGATGGGCACTGCAGCGGGTCTGGCTTTGTATGGCAAAATCCCATTTGTTTCAAGTTATGCCGTATTCTCTCCCGGCAGATCTTGGGACCAGCTGAGAGTCTCGGTTGCCTATAGCCAAGCAAACGTAAAAGTTGCCGGAGCTCATACAGGAATTTCTGTTGGGCCAGACGGAGCAACACATCAAGCTTTGGAAGATATTGCTATTACTCGAGTCTTGCCTGGGCTTACTGTTGTTGTGCCATGTGATTCTATAGAAACAAAAAAAGCTACACTTGCGCTCGGTACAATGCAGGGCCCTGCATATTTTCGGTTTGGCAGAGAAAAAACCGCAGTTATGACCACTGTGGACACTCCTTTTGAAATTGGCAAAGCAATTATTTTTAAAGAAGGTACCGATGTAGCACTAATTGGCAGCGGCCCCCTTTTATACAATGGCTTGCTTGCAGCACTGGAGCTTGAGAAAGAAGGTATTTCTGTAATGGTGGTTAATAATCATACGATTAAACCGATTGACGCTGAAACAATTGTGCAGGCAGCAAAGACCTGTAATGCAGTAGTCACTTTAGAAGAGCACCAAATTACTGGTGGATGTGGCAGTGCAGTATGTGAAGTACTTGCAGAGCAGTATCCTGTGCCGGTCCTCCGGGTTGGTATGCCCAATACTTTTGGTGAAAGCGGGAAACCACCAGAGTTAATAGAAAAATATGGGATGGGAACAGAAACAATTAAGCAAGCTCTAAAGAAAGCACTCACTATGAAAAAATAACACCGAAGTATAAGCTATATACCATGAGCAGACATTCTATTTTTACTGACCAAGGAAGCTATAAAAGATAGTTTCAGATAAGATTTTAATTAGATATTATTTATGAAAACAGCATTTGATATTATTTCCATAGGCGACGCTACCATTGATACGTTTTTATTTATTCACGACTTAGAAATTACTACAGTTAAGGGCGAAAAAAAAGCACTTATGAACTGGGGAGATAAATTACCGGTCGACCAATTGCACCGTACAGTAGCAGGCAATGCCGCGAACAATGCTGTAGGTTCAGCTCGGCTTGGACTTCGTACTGCGTTTTATACAGTTCTCGCACATGACACCGGCGGCAGAGAAATTATTCATAAAATGAGAAAAGAGTCTGTTGCAACGGACTATATTGTAATAGACGAAAAGCATGGTACCAATGCTTCAACAGTCATTAGTTTTAAAGGAGAGCGAACTATTTTGGTATATCACGAACACAGACGGTACGTGCTTCCAACATTTAAGCCAAGTACATGGGTATACCTTACCAGCCTTGGTCAGGGTTTTGAGAAAATCTATGCTCACTTAGTTGGCTTTATTGATACACACCACGTAAGTGTTGGTTTTAACCCAGGTACGTTTCAATTGCGAAAAGGTATTGCTGCCAATAAAAAGATTTTGCAACGAACTACGCTTCTTTCTCTCAATAAAGAAGAAGCGCAAAGTTGGGTGGGTGACACCCAAGATATACAAGAATTGTGTAAGCGTTTAGTAAAACTGGGCCCCAAAGCAGTGGCGCTTACTGATGGTCGCAGGGGTGCATATAGTTACTCATCCGAAGGTTTTTTCTATATCCCAGAATTTCCTGGCCCTCGGATAGAAGCAACGGGTGCAGGAGACGCCTTTACCACTGCCTACATTGCTGCACTTTCTCATGGGTTATCTCATCCAGAGGCGCTTAGGTGGGGTCCGGTGAATGCTGGTTCAGTTGTAATGAAGATAGGGCCACAAGCAGGCCTGCTCACTCGAACAGAAATTGAGCACCGTTTAAAAAAGATGAAAACCTATAAACCACTCGCTATCACGAGTGATGCGATCAAGAAAAAAGTTGCTACACTTGTGGCTAAGAAAAAGGACTAACAATTTAATAGTTAATCCACCCTAAACTCTAATTCCTCTGCCCTAATCTCTAACCTATGCTTGTACATATTAAAGAATTATTTTCCGCCACAGGCGGGTCTGCCTCTGGCGGAAAAAGTGAAGTGGTAGGTAAATTTGCTTATCCAGCTTTTAATACTCAAAATTTGGAGTCTACCAAGGGAATAATTGCAGCTGCAGAAGAACTCGGGGTACCAGTAATTATTGATGTATCCGAAGGAGCAATAAAATACGCGGGGCTTAATACTATCTATGAGATAATGGCTACTTCGGCTATTCACGCAAAAGTTCCTGTAGCTCTGCACATGGATCACGGCAGAGACATTGAGCAGCTTAAAATGGGTATTGAGCTTGGTTTTTCAAGTGTCATGCTTGACCATTCGAGTATGTCTTTTGAGCAAAATGTGAAGGATACCAAAGAAATGGTAAGTTTTGCGCACGCTGAGGGCGCATGGGTACAAGGAGAGATTGGTAAAATTCGAGGCAGCGAAGATTGGGTTTCAGTAAGTGATGCTGAAAGCTTGCTCACTTCTCCAGAAGAAGCACAGGAGTATGTCCACGCCACAGGGGTAGATACCTTAGCAGGGTCTTTTGGCACGGTGCATGGTATAGCCAAAATGAATGGCACTGCAGAACCGCACGTAGATGTTGGGAGAATTAAAGCAGTGTACGAGGCCGTGAAAATTCCTTTAGTACTACATGGTGCAAGTGGTGTGAGTGATGATATTATAAAAGCAGCAATTAGTGCGGGAGTAGCTATTATTAATATAGATACAGAACTGCGCATGGCATTTGCAACGAGTCTTCGGAAATCTTTAGCAAATCAGCCTGATGAAATAGATCCAAGAAAAATCATGGCACCAGTTATTGATGCGGTAAAAGATGCAGCAATAAAAAAACTGCAATTGTTTGGCACTCAAAATTTGTTATAGAGCACTATTCTATGTCAGGATTAGTAGGCAGTGGGGTTGGTGAGGGTAATACGAGACTACGGCTCTTATGTATTTTTTTAGCCGGGGTAGTTGTTTTTGCTTCAGTGTTGTACTGGAGAGCTCAGGTAATGTTTGCTGCAGAGTATCAGGAGTTTCCAACCCATCAACCCAAGAAAAAGTTTAATCAGTTTACCCCACAGGTGCCTATAACACCCAGTGGCGAAAAGGAAGGTTATGAGTAAAATAAAAGTAGCAATTAATGGCTTTGGCCGTATTGGGCGCCAAGCATTTAAAATTGCCCTCGCAAAAGAGGAGATTGAAGTGGTAGCACTTAACGACCTCACCAGCCCCGAAGTTTTGGCTTACTTACTCAAGTATGATAGTAACTATGGGATATACGGTAAATCAGTATCATTTGACCAAAGCCATGTGATAGTAGATGGTACCCCATACCCCGTGTTAGCAGAAAAGGAACCCACTGCGCTTCCCTGGAAAGACTATGGTGTGGATGTGGTATTAGAATGCACAGGAAGAATGACAGATACCGAAAAAGCCAGCGCTCACCTCACCGCCGGCGCTAAAAAAGTAATTATTTCTGCTCCCGCAAAGGACGAAGGGGTTACTCCAACTATTATTCTTGGAGTTGACGAAAAAGATTATACTGGCCAACCAATTATTAGCAATGCTTCCTGTACCACTAACTGTATTGCACCAGTTATTGAATTATTGCATCTTACATTTGGTATTGAAAAAGCTATGATGACCACCATTCATAGCTATACAGCCGAGCAAAATTTAACCGATGCAGCGCCTCCCGGCTTAAAAGCTACAGATTTTCGAAGAGCACGCATGGCTGCAGTGAATATTATTCCTACTTCCACTGGGGCTGCGATTTCTGCTACGCAAGCGATACCGGAACTTAAAGGAGTTTTTCATGGGCTTTCTATGAGAGTACCTACTCCAGTTGGAAGCCTCTCTGATTTTGTCATTTTGTTAAAGAAAAATACTACTGTAGAAGCAGTGAATCAAGTTTTTATTGACGCTGCAAAGAATCCTGTATATAGCCGATTTATTGAGGCAACTTCAGACCCAATTGTTTCGCACGACATTATCGGTAATCCACATTCAGCGATTATAGATTTATCTTTAACCCAAGTTATGGATGGTAACTTTCTAAAAGTAGTTGCGTGGTATGATAACGAGTTTGGGTACTCTAATCGTTTAGTAGAAGAAGTGATATTAGTTGGGACACATTAATTAAGCGTCTAGTTATTAATAATAAAAAAATGCCAATAAATCAAAACAAAAGAAAAACTCCAGTAACACATGCGATACACTCCGGTTTTAGCATGATTGCTATGTTTTTACTGAGTATGCTCGTTGCAGTAATTGTAGTGCAACAAGTGCAGATAAATTCTCTGCAAGAAGATGTGTTTGCTTTTATGCGCGATCCTTCTGATCGTAAACCTAATTCACCGCACGCAAGTAAGCCGGCCGTATATGAAAATACTAAATATCACTACCGTTTTTCTTACCAGCCAGATGAGTACGTTCTTAACCCCTTTGGGGTCTCTAGTTCCCAGCTCCAAACGCAGAATGTTATTTTGCTTTTTGAAAAACGCCAAGTTGAATCCCCTGAACCAAGCGCTGGTTTTGGCGTAGAGGTATATCCTAATACGTCTGGACTTTCGCCAGAGTCATTTCTCAAAAAGAATTTTTCTAAATGGTTAGGTAGTCCCTCGTCGTATACAGATTTTAACGAAAATAAAGTAGTAGACTTTTACGGCATGAAAGGTCGTTTATTTTCAACTGACCGAGATACCTCAGTGTTAGTTTCTCATGGAGATTTTCTCTACGAATTTAACCTTTCTTCTCAAGAAATTGTAGACAAAATAATGCCAACATTTAGTTTCGTGCAATAACCCTGTGGCGTTACAAAACTTACAATCAGCTCATATAACTGGTAAAACTGTCTTTTTACGTGTAGACGTGAACGTTCCTATTACTGATAAGGGTACCATAGGTGACACGTATCGCATTGAAGCGCTCTTGCCAAGCTTGCATTATATTCTTGACCAAGGATGCAAAGTAATCATTGGCAGTCATTTGGGTAGACCGACAAAATACCGCGAAGATGCTTTGAGCTTGCGACCAGTAGCAGAAGCCCTTGCCCATATGCTTGGCATAAAGTTTGTAGCAACAGATAAACGGGCCCCTGACTATCCCGTGCGTCATGTTGTATTTTTTAACGGCTCTCTCACTGAAGCTACTACCAGAAAGCTGCTTGGAGAAATGAGCCCAAAGGATATAATTTTTTTAGAAAATTTACGCTATTATCCTGGTGAAGAAAAAAATGATCCTAAATTCGCGGAGACACTCGCGAGTTTAGCTGATATATATGTGAACGATGCCTTTGCTGTTAGCCACCGGCAAGCTGCTTCGATTGTGGGTATTACCAAATACCTTCCCAGTTACTGTGGAATAGAGTTTGAACAAGAAGTTAAAAATTTACGAGCAGTTCTGCATACTCCGAAACATCCATTTATTGTTTTAATGGGAGGCATTAAAATTTCTGACAAAGAAAAAACCCTCCAAACCTTGGCAGAAAAAGCAGACACTGTCTTACTGGGAGGTGGGTTAGCAAATTTATTTTTTTTGTCTCGTGGATTCGAAGTAGGTTTGTCCAAACTAGAATCTGATAGTGTAAAGCTTGCTTTTCAAATGGATAAAAATTATAAGCAAAAGTTTATTTTGCCTGAGGACGTTGTTGTTGCAAACGCTCATATGGACCCCAGTTCAATCAGAGTAACTCCACCGTTTGGGGTAGGCAAAAGAGAGTTGATATTAGACCTTGGTCCAAAGAGTATTTTAAAATTTTCCAAAATACTAAAAACAGCTAAAACCATTGTATGGAATGGGCCCTTGGGTCGTTTTGAAACTAAACCTTTCGACACTGCCACTATGGCTCTTGCAAAAATAGTAGGCGCAGTAAGCAAAGGAAAAGCCTTTGGGGTAGTTGGGGGAGGCGAAACAGTTGATGCAGTGAGGTTGGCTGGGCAAGCCAATTTCATTGACCACGTTTCAACAGGAGGTGGAGCAATGCTAGAATTTTTGGCTGATGGTACTTTGCCAGGCATTCTTGCTTTAGAGAGTGCCAAGTAACTTTTTTTGACACTGGTGCATGCAACATAAACTCTATAAAAAGGTAGTCTTAGTTATTCTTGATGGTTTTGGAATAGCTACATATAGCAGGGGCAATGCAATTGCACTTTCAGGATCAGAAGTGCTTAATTTTATTGTAAGCCATTATCCTTCTATGACCTTGCAAGCTTCGGGTCCACTTGTGGGTTTACCCTGGGGCGAAATGGGTAATTCAGAAGTAGGGCACTTAAATATTGGCGCTGGTCGGATTGTGGGGCAGGATCTGCCTCGCATTAATGCGGTGATTCAAAACGGGCAGTTTTTTAATAACCCAGTATTATTAGATGCCTGTCACCATGTAAAGCAATTTAATTCAAAGCTGCATTTGTTAGGTATGGTCAGTCCTGGTGGTGTACATAGTTTAGATGAACATGTATATGCACTGCTCGGGCTTGCAAAAGAGCAAGACGTATCACAGGTATTTATCCATATGTTTACCGATGGTCGAGATACGGCTGAAAAAGTTGCTATGGAATCAATCCAAAAACTGCGTGATCGTATTGCTCAGATAGGCTGTGGCCAAATAGCCAGTATTACCGGACGCTTTTATGCAATGGACCGTGGAGAACACTGGGATCAGACCTCACTCACGTATCAAGCTCTTGTTGAAGGAAAAGGAGAAGAAGCCCGGAGTGCGGAAGATTGTATTTTACAAAACTACAATCAGGGCATATTTGATGAAATGATTAAGCCAACCGTTATTACCCAGCCTGATCCTACAACAGGGAATATGGTTCCTGTAGGTAGTATTTCAGATAATGATGCAGTAATTTTTTTTAATTTTAGGCCTGACAGAGGCTTACAACTCACTCAGTATTTTGTATCGGCCACGGGCAGCAAAGTGGCAGGACCTGCGCACCAGTTACAGAATTTATTTTTTGTAACCATGACTGAGTACTTGCCCGGGCTGCCGGTACATGTCGCATTTCCACCACTTGCTTTGTTCAACAACTTGGCTTCGGTTGTTTCTAAATCTGGACATACCCAATTTCATATTGCCGAAAGTGAAAAATATGCACATGTCACCTCCTTTTTTAATGGAGGAAACGGTTTAGAATTGCCTGGGGAAGAACGGGTTATTGTTACAAGTCCAGATAATGCTCTCAACTATTCTGATCATCCTGAAATGTCAGCAGAAAAAGTTACGGATGTGTTGGTAGAAAAAATTACTAAAACCCAATTAAATTTTTTTGTTGCCAACTTTGCAAACACAGACATGGTAGGACACACTGGTAACTTAGAAGCGGGAGTAAAAGCCGTAAAGTTTGTTGAACGGTGCTTGCAACGGATTATGGAAGCAAGTCTCTCTGTGGATGGGGTGTTAGTCATAACTGCTGATCATGGTAATATCGAACAAATGATTAATGTACATACGGGCGAAATTGACAAAGACCATACTACAAATCCCGTACCGTTTTTGCTTATAGCAAACGAATTTCGGTTTGCCCAAATGATTGATAAAAACTATTTATCCTTATCTGCCCATGTGCCAGATGGCGTAGTAAGTGATATTGCGCCAACTATTCTTGCATTATTTGGTCTGCCTAAACCTCCCGAAATGACTGCTATTAATTTGTTGGATATTTTATAGATCTCACATCTATACAAAGTTTTTTTACAGACGTTGCTACGCCTTTTGTATTAGGCTAGTATGTGTGCATGTCTAAACTTTGGAAATTACAAGATCCTGCTCCACCTGAATTTCAAAAACAACACCCAAACCTGGGTGTCCTCCTTGCCACGTTGCTTTACCAGCGGGGGATAACAGATCCAGAAGCTATTACTCTTTTTTTACAGCCTTCGTACACAAACCTTACCAGTCCGTTTGTTTTTAGAGATATGCAACGAGCAGTGGATAGGATTTGGCAAGCCATTGCAGCAAACCAAAAAATTGCCATTTATGCAGACTATGATGCAGACGCGGTTACAGCCAACGCAGTACTTCAGCGAACATTTAAATATCTGGGCGTGAACGTTTTAAGCTACATCCCTGATCGTTTTACCGAAGGGTATGGTTTAAATATTGAAGCATTTAAAAAGTTACAAGACTTAGGTATAGATTTAGTAATTACTGTGGACTGTGGTACTAACTCAGTGGAAGTTGCCAGGTGGTGCAAACAGCAGGGTATAGACCTGATTATAACTGACCATCACGAAATAACTGGTGATCTGCCCGATGCATTTGCATTGATCAATCCAAAAAACCCAACCGACGCCTACCCTGACCAACAAATTACGGGAGTTGGGGTAGCGTTTAAATTGGCTTTCGCGGTTCTGTCTCAAGTGGACAAAGTTTCAAGTCTGCTTGCTTCGCAGGGTAAACAGTGGGTACCGGGTTGGGAAAAGTGGCTGCTTGATCTAGTGAGTATTGGAACTGTTGCAGACTGTCATAGTCTTATGGGTGAAAATCGGATTTTAGTACACTTTGGACTTAGGGTGCTTGCAAAAACACGCTGGCAGGGACTTGGTGCGCTTATGACTCAAGCCGGAATAGACCCGAGTACATACTCCCTAGATACAACTACATTAGGATTTGCCCTCGCACCCCGAATTAATGCAGCAGGTAGGCTTGAACATGCAAACGTTGCTTTGCATTTGCTTACCACAGACGATGCAGTGGAGGCGCAAGCCTTAGCATCACAGCTTGACGTAATAAATCAGAGACGACAAGACTTAACTGCACGTATGGTGTCCGAAGCAAAAGAGCAGGCACTGCTGTTAGCTGATAGACCACTATTATTAGTACATAATCCTGGCTGGCCAAAAGGTATTGTTGGGTTAGTTGCGGGCCGTCTTGCAGAGCAGTTTTCAAAACCTACAATAGTTCTTGAGAGCGGCGAGCAAGAAAGTACTGGATCGGCTCGGAGTGTAGGAAGTTTTGATATTGTGCAGGCCCTAAAGTCGGTGGAACACTTATTAGTAAAATACGGTGGTCATAAACAGGCGGCTGGGTTAACTCTGAAAACCGAAAATATTGCTCAAGTCTACGAAGGACTGCTTGACTACGCAAGGGGAACACTAGATCCAAATGACCTAAAACCAGTGTTGGAGTTAGATGCAGAGTTAGATGCAGATTCTTTGAATATACAAACTGCAGAGCTTGTTGGCCGTTTGGCACCATTTGGCTTTGGTAACAGGAAACCAATCTTTTTGGTTTCTGGGCTCCGTGTTGTTGGTATTCGTCTGGTAGGGCAAGAAGGTAAACATATACAATTGCAGTTGCAAAAAGACACCACACAAATAGATGCAATTGGTTTTAACTTAGGTTTTCTTGCCAAGCAGCTAGAAGTTGGCAATACTATTGAAGCAGCAGCAGAATTACTTGTAGATTCCTGGAATGGGCGTAAGAAAGTAAAACTACGTTTGCTTGATGTACACACAGAGGCCCGGGTTTAAGGCTTTTATTCCAATCCCTATTAAAATATTTTTATACGACAGAGCAATGAAATATCTGATTATAAATACTGATGGAGGGGCTCGGGGTAACCCAGGGCCTGCAGCCCTTGGCGTGGTAATTGCTACACAAGAAGGAGAAGTACTGCAAGCTTTTGGTGAATACTTAGGATCTACTACTAATAATGTAGCTGAATATACTGCATTAGTAAGGGCGCTTGAAGTAGCAAAAAAGTTAGAAGGAACTCACTTAGATATCCGGATGGATAGCGAGCTTATCATTAAACAAATGCAAGGGGTATATAAAATAAAACAGCCACACTTAGTAATACTAGCTAATCAAGTAAAGGTTTTGCTTAAATCTTTTACTCGGGTGAGCTTTAAACACGTGCGTAGAGAATACAATAAAGCCGCTGATGCAATGGTTAATCAGGCGCTTGACGCTCATGCTACTTGATTTATCAAATAAAATAATTTATCCGTACAGTTCTGTATGAGTACCCAGTCTTAAGAACTCAACTATACTATGTTCTATATGCCGATAAATTACTCGCCAGTCGCCTGAATATTAATGCTTCTACAGCCACTGTACTCACCAGTAAGAGCATGATTCTTAAGCAGGGGATGAAATGGATTAATTAAAAATAAGTCCCTTTGCTCCTTAAACTTTCTTCGAATTATTGGGGATGCTTTAAGATACGCATTATCAAATTGTTTATGAGTAATGAGACGCATGGTGTTTAGCGGAAGCTATCTAAGTACGCGTCCATTTTTTTGGCTGAATGGAATACTGGAGACATATTTCTTCCCGCATCAGCGTCATTGAGTATTTTTTTGAGTTGCTTGGCTGTTTTAGTATTTGGTACTAAAGGTTCTTCTATGGTAAGCCTGCCCGTGTTAAGCACCTGGTGAATAGATAAGTTAATAAAGGCCGTAAGCGTTAGGCCATTAGCTTTGGCAAACCTTTCTGCTCGTTCCTTAACCTTTTTGTCTGTTTTAATATGAATTGTTGTAGTCATAAAGCTGTATATTAATAAGTATATAGCTAAAATGTACACAATAGCACCATAGCTGTCAAACACGAAAAAGCCAGTGTAAAACTAAAGACTCTTCATTCGTTGTCCAGAATACTGTTAAGCAGCTAATCAAATGGCCAACTAGGCATTAGGCATAAATAGCACAGACTAACGTATGGATTAGTCTTTTTTGAGGGTCTTTGTAGATTAACTATTGATTTGTATTTAAATCTCTTGATTAAGAGGGTTTTTGATGTTATAAGTTGACATTAGTATATAAATGTGATATAATTTATAAAAGTTTGCGTGTTGATGAGAAGGGAATTTAACACACAAATCCAAAAAAAGAAGGAGAAAACTAATGATACCTTTTTGGTGTCGCGTATCAAGGATTTTTAACCCATTTTTGACAAACTTGCTCCCATGGAGCGAACCGCCAACTCGATTCCAAAAGTTTGTGGTTCAAAAAGTTTGTTACAAGCTTTGGAAATTCTTCTGTCGGATCGAACATTTTTTTGGGTTCTACTAAAACAAAAAAGGAGAAAAGATAATGGAAATGATTGCAAAATTTATCGGAAGCAAGCCGAAAAGGAAAGGTAAGAGACCTTTCGCGGTTGGCAGACTTTATAAAGGCAAGTGGACGTGGTACAAAAGGCCGTCAGGTAGGGACCATAAATTTACTGCCCTCATTGAAGAATGGCTGGTAGGCGGCGGTAAAGAAGCATTTGAGAAAAAGTGGGGGTTCAATCTTGCCTTCACTAAGGACCCCAAACATGATTATGGGGACCAAAGAAAGCTTATTCGGGCCAGGCCGGAGTACCCGGCGTGGATGAAAAACATCAGCTGGACAGAGTCTAGCTGGGATCCGGACTATAATCCCGAGAAGTATCATCGGAACGGGACTCGCTTTGAATTTTTCAAGGTCCGGGGTCAAGAACCAAAAGGTTCAAGGGCTCGGAAGTCTCAGGCCGCCTATAAAGATAGGGGTCAAAAAACAAGAATTCTCTAACCAGGAGGAGTAAAATAATTAAGCAGGTTTGGGCATTTTGGACGCGAATGTAGCGGATACCCTTCGCCCAAACTTCTTGACTGCATATCGAAACGCTTGTTTCGATAGCTTTACATGGATGTGTGTCCATGCTGATGAGCGCAAAAGCGCGAAAAAGCAAATCTAAAAACCTCTCTGGTACACCAGAGAGGTTTTTAGATTACCTAATTACTAACTCTATCAGGTTAGTGCCATCAAGCGCGAGCAGTTTACGGCCACTTGAGTCAAGGGTAAAGTTTTTTAAATCGCCTGAATGAAAAAGGGCAAAAGAGTTTTGGTGATCTCGATTATCTAATTCACTTGCCCAGAGCGTGTCGTTTTGTAGAATAAATGCGGTGGCTAAGTCCGAACGTAGTAGACTTTTGACTACAGGCTTTGTAGAGCGAGTGACTAATTTTACTTGGTTATCAAAGAAATTGTAATACGAAAGCTCTCCACCTGAAGCAAAGACTAAACTGTTGTCATCTGGATTGTAGTTCCAAACATTTACATTACTCCTTAAAGGAGTAAGGCTACTATTTACTTTATATACAGTGCCATCAGCTAAAATAAAAACTTGTTTTTGTTTTGTAACCAATAGTTCGGGATGAGAAAAATTGGGCATATTCTCTAGTTGTACCTGAACATTTGCTGCTGCGTTATTTGCCTCAAAAGTCACGAGTCTCAGACTGTTGTGTATAGACTCTAGGCTATACATGAGATTATCGAGGGATTCAAAGCTTTGCACGTGGCTACGCACTGCTACATGTTCTCCAGTCTGCCAAGCAACACTATAAAGCGTTCCATTTTCCAAGCTGAGAAGCGTGTCTTCGTTTAGCCATGTAATTTTAGAAGCTTTTACCAGGCTTGTAGGGAGCAATGTTTGTTGTTTGTTCGAGGAATCAAAAATTAAGACAAAGTTTTCTCCTCGTACGAGCGCAGCTGCTCCAGAAGGAGAGGGAAGAACAAGTACTCCTTTTCCTGGAAGCGTAGAGGTTTCAGAAACGCTTGGGTTACTTTGGGACATTACCACTAATTGGTTATTAGCCAGGGCAAAAATATGTTCGTGTTGTACCCAAAACCAATCAATCCCTGAGTTGAGAATAATTTTTTTTGGTTCAGCAAAATACAGAACAAGTGGGTTAGGGTTTGGATTTACCCAGGTTACTTTGCCGGCCTTAACTTCTAGTCGCTTTTGCCAACTTTGATAGCCTGCCTTTTCGACTCGGAGGACGTATTCTCCTGGGTTTACAAAATGAATACTCGTCGGTGTGCTATCTTTGAGTGAGTCATTAAGTAGAAGATTTGCGCCTTTCGGGTCTGTTTTAATTGCAAGAATTCCGGTTTTTGCTGTTTTATTTTGTGTAAAGTTATAGGTAATGCCTTGGACATACAACAGGATTACTGGTGCAAGAACACAAAAGAGCAAAAATCCGGAAAGAATAATAATATAGCGGGTTTTTCGTTTCATATACCTTTCTATTGTACCCAAAGCCCAGAGTAGCAGCAACAGCCCTGTTTTGTTATAATAGACTACATTCTCGAGTGAAAGTTAAATGTTAGTTGTATGTTACAAAGTAAAATCGGTATAGATTTAGGAACGGCAAATACACTGGTGTATGTACCTAAAAAAGGTATCATCATAAATGAGCCCACAGTTGTGGCTATTTCTATTGATGATAACCGGGTTCTTGCAGTTGGTCAGGAAGCCAGAGAAATGCTGGGCCGTACACCTGAAACCATTGTTGCAAACAGACCTATGAAAGACGGGGTAATCGCAGATTATCGGGTAACAGAAGCTATGCTTCGTTATTTTATTAACAAAGCCCTCGGGACTGTGCGTTTTTTTAGACCGGAGATTATGATCAGTGTTCCTGGTGGTATTACTTCTACAGAACGGAGAGCAGTAATTGATGCAGCTCAAGCTGCTGGTGCAAAAGCAGCCTATGTAATAAAAGAAACAGTTGCTGCGGCAATAGGGGCAGGAATTCCCATAGCGCAGGCAGCAGGCAATTTAGTTATTGATATTGGCGGCGGCACCACGGATGTTGCAGTGCTGTCCTTAGGCGGCATAGTAAATGCTACCTCTGTGCGCGTTGCCGGAAATAAACTTGATCAACGAATTATTGACTTTGTCAGAAAAAAGCACGGACTTGCAATTGGGGACCGTACCTCTGAAGAAATAAAAATTACTATTGGCAGCGCCCTTACGCTTCCTGAGCAAGAAGTTATGGAAATTAAGGGTAGGGATATGGTCTCAGGACTCCCAAAAATTGTAACTATATCAACTAATGAAGTAGTAGAAGCAATTCATGAAGAGTTAAAAGAAATAGTCAGAGCTATTAAAATTGTGCTGCAAGAAACCCCGCCCGAGCTTGCCAGTGATATTATGGATAAGGGTATGATTATGACTGGCGGAACTGCACAGCTGAGAAATTTGGATCAGTACATTGCTCAGCAGATTGGGGTGCCCTGTTTTCTCGCAGAAGAGCCTTTGCTCTGTGTGGCTAGGGGCACTGGAGTTGCTTTGGATAACTTAGACAGTTACAAAAAAAGTATTTTGAGCAGTCGATAGATAATCTTGCTTGGTGCATTTGTAAAGTCGTATATTTTTTGATAAAAAAAGTCCGCAGCAGATACACTACTGCGGAATATTGGGTGCTCACTTTTGAATTAAGAGAGTAATCCTGAAATATTCAGGTGCTCCATCATTGCCTGTTCCACTGGGGTAGTGTCAAAGGCGTCAATCAGCCACAAGCGGTCCTCAGCCCAACCCACCACAAGCGGATCACCAATATTTATTGGTTCAATCAGATCAAGCGTCCATTTAGCTGCTTCTGCAACTAAGAAAATTTGATCATTGAAGTCAGCTCGTGCAAAACTGATCTTTGCTTTTACTGCTGGCGGAATAATACCAGCAAACTTAGTCCGAAGCCTTGCCTGTTTGCGCTGAGTTCTCTCAATAGTTTTCAGTCTCTCAGCTACATCTTTAAAGCACTGTACTATTGGACCTGGTAAGCTGGGAGAAATGCTGAATCCCTGGCTGTTGTCATTCGTTGTCAGAGTAAACTCAGTACTATTCAAAGCAAATGGCACCAGCGCAGGATATCCTACCTCATCGCGCCAGGTAAACGGCTCAAGGCTTAAGAGTGGGTAGGGTGTACTAAAGACAAGGCTTGCCTTAAGGTTGTCACGTTCGCTCTCCCACTCTTTGATTTTACTTTCAATGTGGGGGATAGAACCAGCTTCAACAGGCAAAAGACCTGCTTTGAATTGCTTTGTTCCAGCAATGAGTTGATTGAATTGGCGAATGCGGTTAGCATCCATTGTTCTTGCGATTTCTTGTACTTTTACTAAAGCAGTGGCTTGCTGTGTCATGTTATAAACTCCTCCTTGAATTTGAGGTGGAATCATTTCCTTCCTCTTTCTATCTATACCGTACGCCTCCGCAGACTCTGAGTCAAGAAGCCGAGCTGAGGTTTAAAGAGTATAGCCCAATTAAATACGTAGAGAATTATAGAAGTGTACTTTAGCAAACTTGCGTATCTTTTTTTCTTAGGGTATAGTAAAAAAAGAAATTATTTTCTGAAACACAAAGTACCAAAAACTAAAAATGTCACGTAGTGGCTTAAAAAAATCGTTATATATTTTTCTATGCAGCCTTCTGGGTGTGTTGTTGTTTATTACTCTTCAACATAGTATTTTATTGTTGTATGTCACCTTAGTGGTCTTGCAGTTTGGTGTTACAACGCCACTGGATCAACTGCTTGCAGTAAACTACGCTACTCTGGTTGTATGTGTTTTTCTTGGAGGCTGGTATGGCGCCTGGCTTGGCTTATATTGGTATGCGCTTGTGTATGAATCTGGTTCACGTAAGGGTTTCGTACACCATCTGGCACAGCGTCTCTTTACCATAGCTAACACACAAAGCGGGGCACGCGCATCTAAGCTCTTGGGTTTTCAAAGAAATGCTTCGGTTCGTAGCCGTCCTGTTAAAGCTATTACACAATCTGCACACACTGTATCTAAAACCATTGTTGTGCCAATTAGGCACAAAACTCCAAGAGCTTCAGCCAGAACAAAAATCTCTATTACAACAATACCCAGCAAAACTCGGTCTGTTCGAAAAAAAAAGTCTAGTTAAGACCTTTGTTTTATGAAGTTCTCTAGAATTTTAGGATATGGGCTCCTCTTAGCCATTCTATTGTCTGTTATTAAAATAATTGGGCAACAGCTGAATTTAGAATCTCTAAGTATTCGCTTAGGACTTTTTTTTGTTGAAGCCATAGTGAGTGCTACAGTTATTAGGCGAGTGGGAACAATGAGTTACTTGGAAGCGCCTCTGATTGCAACTTTTTGGTTAATTTTTTTACTGATCACTGATCTGCTGGTTACGGGATTACTCACAGGATACGCTCTGTTTGGTACTGGTACGTATTGGATAAGTTATATAGTAGTGTGGCTATCTATTTTCCTATTTCATAGTAAACGGCATGTAGAAATAAGAAGGAAGCTTAGGAAGAATTAAAGTTTTTTTGTTTTACAAACACTCTCGGTACCTCAGAGTGTTTTTATATTTGCTAAAAGGTGTACGTTCGTATACTATATGAAGGAGTTATAAAGTAAATACAAACTTTATGCAGCCTATTATTATGCATATCGATATGAATAGTTACTTTGCTTCGTGTGAGCAGCAAGATAACCCTGCATGGCGGGGGAAACCCTTAGGGGTCTGTGAACACTTAGGAGGCATTATTATTGCTCCAAGTGTAGAGGCAAAGCAGTGGGGCATTAAAACTGCTATGCCCGTATGGGAGGCACGCAAATTGTATCCAAAAATTATTCTAACCCCCACTCACGCGGAACGCTACCGTTTTTATACCAGGCGTTTTTTAGCTGTGCTCGCTGATTATACAAGCCAGGTAGAGCCATATAGTATTGATGAAGCATTTTTAGACATTAGCCAAGTAAGTTGTATACGCATACCAAGTCAGCAAGGGCTTATAGCAGTCGATCCTTTTATAGAAGCAGAACGCATAGCAACAGAAATTAAAGCTCGCATAAAAAAAGAAGTGGGGGATTGGTTGCGGTGCAGTGTGGGGATTGCAAGCAATAAGCTACTTGCTAAAATAGCCAGCGATAGCCAAAAACCTGACGGTTTAGTCACGGTGAGGCCAGAGCAGGTTTTGGGGTGGTATACACGCTTAGCGCTTACAGATATACCAGGCATTGCTTCAAGGCAGGCTAAAACTTTGATGAGCCTGGGAATTCGTACTTTGCAGGATCTTAAAAATTATCCTGTACAAAGCTTAATAGCTCGTTTTGGAGTAATGGGTGTACATTTGCATAATATAGGTCAACTTACAGGAAGTTTTAAGTCTCGCGTTAGTTATGACTCTACTATTAAATCAATGGGCCATGTGTATACCTTGCCAAAAGAGGTGCGGGAGCGCGCGAGTCTTGAGCCTGTTCTGTTCCGGTTATGTGAAATGGTGGCTACTCGTCTCCGGACAAAGTCACTCGTTGCTACGGGGTGTAGTGTTCATATTCACCGAGCACAGGACGGTGTTTGTATTGCAAAAAGCGGTAAGTTTAAGGAAAGGGTGAGTGATGGTCGTGAATTGTTTGGTTACGCAATGAATGTGCTTCGTCTGTTGTCTGTAGATGAAATTGTGCATTTTCCTTGTAAACGTATTGGTATTACTGCCTGGGGATTGCAACCCTATACCGAGCAGCTTGCATTATTCCCAAAACGGGAAGCTCGGCGCCACAGCCTGCTCTTGGGTTTAGATAGATTGCGTATAAAGTACGGAACAGAGATTATACAACGTGTGGTTAGTTTTCAAGCCCAAGGCTACATTAGAGATTCTGTAGGGTTTGGTCGTATGAAGGAGTTGTGAGCGTAAAGCAAAAAGTTTCTAATCACTCTAAATTTTGTGGTATACTATGTATAAATGACTCAAGAGTGTTTAATAATCTATCCGCTACATGACAAAAGAATTAGAAGAATACAAAAAAATGCTTACCGATTTAGTTCGTAAGCAAATGATTGTACTGGGTCCTAATATTGCATTGGATAAGGCGCGCAAAGTTCCAGGGGTAGTAATTACTGAGTCCGGAGAAGTCCAGGGTATTAGCGGAGACCCTCATTTAGTGCTTAAATCCGTGGCAAACGAATATATGAACTTATCGGGTCAAATTGCACAAATGACGCTTAATACGCTTTTGGAAAAATATCCAAGCATTAAAAACCTTTAAGCTCCTGTGCCCCGCGTTACTGCGGGGTATGTCTTTCTAGCTCAGATGACTATTTTGTAAAACCAAAACAAAGAACATGATTATTACTTACATTCTAATCATCGATTTTATTTTGCTTGGCATTGTTGTCCTGGTGTATATTAAGTATTCTTTA
>OBEQ010905041.1_pt1 | contig 48547 bp, 47 predicted proteins | sample 1670901 | NCBI WGS metagenome assembly OBEQ01 (sample SAMEA104232315, study PRJEB22302) | groundwater metagenome | biome: forest; feature: aquifer; material: groundwater | place: USA | collected 2011-08-07 | depth 5.4 m
GGTGTCAGGCTTGCCGGATTGCAGTATTTTCGCGAATCCGTCGTTTAAAAAAATACTGCAATCCGGCAAGCCTGACACCATCCAACTATGAAACACGCCCTTCTTCTCCTCGTTTTGTCGGCGGCGGCGGCGGCGGCGGCGGCGCCGTTTATTCCCGCGCCCACTTTGCGCTACGAGCCGGAAGCGCCGGAGCTGATGGAGAACTGCCGCGCGGCCAAGAAGCGGGCCGAGTCGGCGCTCGAGGCCGTCGTGCGCATGCCCGTCGCCAATCGCACCTTTGACAACACGCCCTGGGCGCTCGACGCGATCGGCGCCGATCTGTCCGACCAGACCGCCTCCGACACTTTCCTTAAGTACGTCTCGATCTCCTCGTCCGTGCGCGACGCCGGCAACGAGTGCGAGACTGTGCTCGGACAGTTCTCCGTGGACATGTACTCGCGCGAAGATCTTTATCGCTCTCTGAAAGAATACGCGGCTCGGGGCGAGGCGCTGAGCGGCGAATCCAAGCGCCTGCTCGACAAGGAGTTGCTCGACTTCAAGCGCTCCGGCCTGGAACTGCCCAAGGACGAGCGCCAAAAGGTCGTCGACCTGCGCAAGAAGCTCGTTGAGCTCGAGGCGACCTTCGGCAGGAACATCAACGAGTACAAGGACTACGCTCTGTTCGACGAATCCGAACTCTCGGGCCTGCCCGAGGACTTCGTCGCGCGCCTCGAAAAAGAGGACGGCAAGTTCAAGGTCGGCCTCGACTACCCCGATTACTTCCCCTTCATGGAGAACTCCACGAATCCGGCCGCGCGCCGCGTCATGGAGGGGAAGTTCAACAACCGCGCGACGCGCGCGAACCTGCCCGTGCTCAAGGAGGTCCTCGCACTTCGCCTGAAGGCGGCGCGGCTGCTCGGCTACCCGACGCACGCGCACTTCGTCCTCGAGGACCGCATGGCCAAGGACCCGAAGACGGTGGCCGCCTTCATCACCCGGCTGCGCAAGAAGCTCAAGGTGCTCGGCGCCGGCGAGCTCGAGACCCTCAACGCCCTCAAGTTCGTCTTCGAAGGCGAGGTCTCCGGCGACCGCTTCAACGCGTGGGACTGGCGCTTCTACGACAATCAGCTCAAGAAGGCCAAGTACTCCGTGGACAACCAGAAGATCAAGGAGTACTTCCCGGCCGACCACGTCACCGAGCAGATGCTCGGCGTCTACCAAAAGCTCCTCGGGCTCAAGTTTCGGCAAATCAAGGACGCCGCGATCTGGCATCCCGACGTGAAGCTCTACGAGATCACCGACGCCGCGGGCGGCGAGCCCATCGCCTACTTCTACCTCGATCTGTTTCCGCGCGAGGGAAAATACAAGCACGCCGCCGCGTTCTCGCTCATCACGGGCCGCGAGCTGGCGGACGGGCGCTACCAGAAGCCGGTGTCCTCCATGGTCGCCAACTTCAACAAGTCGACCAAGGACCGGCCGTCCTTGCTCACGCACGACGAGGTCGAGACCTTCTTCCACGAGTTCGGCCACATCATGCACCAAGCCTTGACCAAGGCCCGCTACGGGCGCTTCGCCGGCTCGGCGACCGCGCGCGACTTCGTCGAGGCCCCGTCGCAGATGCTCGAAAACTGGGTTTGGGACGGCGACGTATTGAAGGTGCTGTCGGGCCACTACCTCGACCGTACGAAAAAACTGCCCAACGAATTATTGGGGAAAATGTTGGCTGCAAAAAACGTGAACTCCGGCCTCGTCAACCTGCGCCAGCTTCTCTTCGGGTCGGTGGACCAGCTCTACCACGGCAATCCGCCCTCCGACACGACCGCGGCCTACGCACGCCTGTCCGCGGACATCGCCATGATCCCGACGTCCGAGGGCACCCATCCCGAAGCGAGCTTCGGACACCTGATGGGTTACGACGCCGGCTACTACGGCTATCTGTGGTCCAAGGTCTACGCCGAGGACATGTTCTCCCGGTTCAAGACCGAGGGCGTTTTAAATCCCGCGCTCGGCCGCCGCTACCGGACGGAGATTTTAGAGCGCGGCGCCTCGCGCGACGAGATGGACTCGCTCAAGGCTTTCCTCGGCCGCGAGCCCAACGAGGACTCGTTCCTCGAGAGCATCGGCCTCAAGCCGGGTAAAAGTTGAGAACGGCGCTCGCCGCGGCCCTTCTCGCCCTGGCCTCCGGGGCGGCCGCGCGCGAACGCATTGACGACTCGGACTTTTCACGGCCGGAGCTATCGGCTCAGTCGGCCGCGGCTTTACCGAAGGAAGGACGCGAAGCCGGCGATTCTTTTATTTTTCCCCTGAACGCGTCCGCTTCGCCCGCGCTCGCCGCGCCCGGGACCATCTCGGGGCGCGTGTTTCTCGCCGACCGCGGCGGGGCGCTTAAACCCGCGCGGCTAGCCAAGGCGCGCCTCGCCGGCACCACCGGCGCCTGGACGATGGTGGACGCCGACGGCGGCTTCGTGCTCAGCGGGGCGCGCGCCGGCGTCGTGAATAAAATCGCCGTTCGCCTCGACAACGCCCGCTGGTCATTCCGCTCGGACGGCGGAAAGAATTACGAATGGGAGGCGGGGCCGTTCGCCGACGGCGCGGACATCGGAGCGCTGTCTCCGGTTCCGGGGACGGAGAACTCGAAGTTGGGCGTCCTTCATCTGACCTATCTCGACGCGCTCGACTTCCTCGCGCGCGAGGCGACCGACGCTTGGTGGAAGAAGCCGCTGACGGTCGTCTGGCCCGGCGACGCGGACTATTTCAGCCCCGGCGCGTGGACTTTGCACCTGACCGACGCGTTGGCCTGGGACGTCGTGCTCCACGAGCTCGGCCACGCGGTGATGGACGGCGCCATGGACGCGCGCGCTGCGGGCGGCTCGCATAAAATCGACGAATGCTATTCCGCGGGACTGGCCTGGTCCGAAGGCTGGGCGACCTTCTTCGCGGGCGCCGTACGCCTGTCGCCCGACGATCCGGACGCCAAGTTCGAGTTCCTCGTGCCCCGGCGCGCGCCGATCCGCCTCGAGAACGTGCCCGCCGACGTCTGCCGCGGCCCGAACAACGAGTGGCATGTGGCCGCGGGACTTTGGGATCTCCACGATCGTCACGCCGACGCGGGAGACGCGATCTCGCTGCCGTTCAAAATATTATGGGCAGGAATCACCGGGGGCGTCACCAGAAGCGTCGGCGACGCCTGGGCACTGACGGCCAAGAATCTCGATCCGCTCGATCGCCGCGCGGGAGAGGATGCCATGATCGAGAACTCCCTCATGAGCCCGCGCGCCTCAGGGCCGGCCGTCGGCGTAAATGCTTCGCTTCTCGGGCTTGCGTTCGAGAGCGCCGCGCGTCTTCAAAGTCCACGCGGCCGCTAGCCCCGCGGCAAGCGACACCCACTGCGACGGCGACAGAACGGGCGAAAGGAAGACTCCGCGGTCGTCGCCGCGCAGGAACTCGAGCAAAAATCTCAATATTGAGTAATAAAGAATGTAGCCGAGGAACGCGGTCCCGTAACGAAACTTCCCAGCGCGAATCCTCGGCAGCACCCAGCCGATGAGCAGCAAGGCGGCGACGGCCGAGCCGAACGCCTCGTACAACTGGGTCGGATGCAGGAGCACGCCGAGCAGATGCTTGGGCGCGCTCGACGCGGGATCCATGAACGCCGAGCCCCAGGGCAGTCCCGTCGGGCGCCCGTGGCAGCAGCCCTCGGCCCAACAGCCGAGGCGGCCGAGTACGTGTCCGAGCGCCAGCGCCGTCCCGAAGTAATCCGCCACGGGTAGATAGGCTCTTGGGCGGTGGGTTTTGTTGTACCAGACTTGATAAAGAAGGCCGGCGAAGCCGGCAAGCAGAAAGCCGGACCAAAACACCCAGCCGGTGTTCCAATCGTGCAGCATCGGCCCTGGATTCGTGGAGAACTCGCGCCGTTCGACGAGAAAAAATCCCAACTTCCCGCCCGACAGGGCCGCGACCAGCAAGGTTCCCACCAAAGAGTAGAAAAGCGCCGGCGTCCCCTTCATGTTCTTGACCTGGGTCCGCAGCCAAACGATGCCGGTCAAGTAGCCGAGCGCGGTGAGGACGGCATATGTGGAGATCGTGGAGCCATCGACGCAGCACCACAAGATCGGGTGCATCTCAGGGCTTCTCGCAGAGGATCTGCTTGAGCACCGACTGCGGGCCGTCCACCACGGACGCGTAGGTCAGATAGAGATGCCACGCCCGCTCGATCGTGGGCGTGATCATGTGCCGGGTCTTCGGCAGATTCTCGACGTACAGCTTGTACCAGTGCCGCAAGGTCTTCGCGTAATGGCCATATCGAAAATTAATGTTCTTCACCCGAAAGCCCAGTTTCTCGATGATCCTCAGGTGCACATGAATTGGAAATTGAAAATGATCCGGGAACACGTATTTCTGCGAGAAGGTCCCCGAGATCGTCGTGTAGTTGGTGAGGCCCGCGTTATTGGCCGGCGGAATGATGGCGTGGAACCAGGCCCTCCCGCCGCTTTTGAGCAAACCGTAACAGTGCCGGTAGTAGCGCTCGATCTCGGAGCGGTCGAGGTGGCTGATCATGCCGCAGGTGTAGAGCTTGTCGAAGCTGCCATCGGCGGGCACCTCGAGGTAGTGGAGCAGCTTGAGGTTTTTTGAGAAGCCGTTATCGACCTGGTTCTGCGACAAGGTGATCCCGAGCGTGTTCTTGCAGCCGAACTTGGTCTCGGCCAGATGCGGGGCGAAGCCGTAGCCGGTGCCGATGTCGATGAATTTGTCGTTGGGCTGGACCTGAAGGGCGGTCAGCGCCTGGTCGAACTTGTCGTACTGGGCGTCGCCGAGCTCCTGATCGTCGAGATTCCCGATTTTGAGCGGGTCCTTCCACATGGCGCATGAGTACGCCTTGGTGCGCTTGTCCAGATACGAAAGAATGAACTCGTTGGGCAGATCGTAGTGCGAGCTGACCGCGCGCAGCTTGCGCCTGATGCTCGACGGGAACAGCGCGGTCGTGATGTAGCGCAGCTGATGCTTGAGCTTGATGCGCCACAGCTGGTCCTGGCGCACGAAGTTGCGCGCGCCGACGAAAGAGTACATGTCGCCATTGAGGTCGGCGTCGCCCAGGGCGTAGTGGTCGAGAAACACGGACAGGTCCTGCCGTCCGAGCGCGGCGACGGCATCCTCGGTCTTGCAGGCCATCTCGACCTTCTCCGGTCCGGAACCGACGGCGCGGCTTTGTCCCTTGTAAGAAATACGTATGGTATAGGGCAGGGCCGGGAACATCCAGTTCATCGCGTCGCCGGCCTTATCGAGCTTGGACAAAAGTTCTCCTGACCTAGGCCATAAGCTTAACGGCGGGGCGCCAAAGCGTCAAGGCCGGCGCGAGTTCAGATTCGCTCGACGACCATGGCCCCGCCGACGCCGCCCTGGGCGCAGGCCGCGATCATGCCCATGCGCGCGCCGGGCTCGCGCCGCAGGCCGTGGAGCAGGTTCAGCAGCAGGCGCGCGCCGGTGGCACCCAAAGGGTGGCCGAGAGCGATCGAGCCGCCGTGAGGATTGAGTTTTCCCGCGGCGTCCTTGCCCGCCCAGTCGTGGCCGAATTTTTGTTCGCCAAGCTTAAAGATCGACAGGACGGTCGCGGCGAAGGGCTCGTGGAGCTCGATGAGATCGAGGTCCTCGAAAGAGATATCCGCGCGTTGAAGCGCGATGGGCGCGGCGAGCGCGGGGGCCGTGCCCATGTGCGCGGGGTCCGCGCCCGTAAAGCCCCAGCCCTTGAGCTCGGCCATGACCTCGAGCCCCAGCTCTTTCGCGCGGCGCTCGGAGGCGACGATCACCGCCGCCGCGCCGTCGGAGCGGCCGCACGAATTGAACAAAGTCACGGTGCCGCTGGCGCCTTCGGGAGCGGCCGCGCCGTTGATGTACAGACCGAAGTCTCGGTAAAAATCTTTGATCGAATACGCCGGATTATCATAGAAGGGCGCGGCCTTGGCCATGAGCCGAGGCTTCTCGGGCAGGTCCTCGCGCAGAAACGGGTACTCGTCCTTGTCGAGCCCGGCCGCCGGGACGACGTGGGTGCCGTAGAAGCCGCTCTTCCACCCGGCAATGCTGCGGCGGAAGCTCTCGCGCGCGTAATCGTCCTGCTCGCGCCGGCCGATTCCGTACGTCTGGGCGGAGACCTCGGCCGCGCCGGCCATGTTGATGCGGCGGATCGGATCGGTCAGTCCCTGCTCGATTGAGTCGACGACGGAGACGTCGCCGGCGGCAAGCAGTTCCCCCCAGCGCTCCCGGACGACGGCCATGCTGCGCAGGAGCTTGGCCGCGCGCGAGCCGTCGATCGTGTAGGGCAGGCGCGACATGCACTCGGTGCCGCCCGCGACGAAGAGCTCGCCCTCGCCGGCGACGATCATGCGCGCGGCGGCGGCGACGGACTCGATCGAGGAGACGCAATTGTTCTGGACGGTGACCGCCTGGCTCTTCTCGGGCAGGCCGGCCTTGAGCGCTGCGACGCGGGCGATGTTCGGGGCCGAGAACGATTGACCGACGCAGCCGACGATGAGCCCGTCGACATTTTCTTTCGTTAAGTTTGTTTTAACCAGCGCCGCCTCGAGGGCCAGGACCATGAGCTCTTCGGCGCGCAGCCCCGAGAGCGAGCGCGCGAAGTGTCCGATCGGCGTGCGCGCCCCGCCGCACAGAACTATGCGCGTCTGATTCGCTTTCACGCTAGGCCCCGCCCCCGGCCTTCACCGCCGAGGCCGACTCCTTGATCATCATCATCGCGATCTCGTTGCGCTGGATCTGATTGGTGCCCTCGTAGATCTGGGTGATCTTGGCGTCGCGCATGAACTTTTCGACCGGGAAGTCGCGCATGTAGCCGATCCCGCCGCACATCTGCACGCAGTCCGTCGTCACGCGCATGGCCGTATCCGAGACGAAGAGCTTGCACATCGCCGATTCCTTCGTCCAGCGCGGCACGTCCATCTTGCCCATCACGTCATAGACGATCGCGCGGTCGGCGATCGCCTTCTCATAGACCTCCTTCATGCTCTTGTCCATGGACTTTGCGGTCGTGTAAAGTAGGGCGCGCGAGGCCTCGATCTGCGTGGCGCAGTCGGCCATCATGTGCTGGACCGCCTGGAAGCTCGAGATGGCCTGGCCGAACTGCCGGCGCTGGCGGATGTAGGGCAGAGTCTCGTCGAGCGCGCCCTGCGCGATGCCCAGCGCCTGGCCGGCCACGCCGGGGCGGGAGAAGTCGAAGGTCGTCTGCGCCGTGAACAGGCCGTGGCCTTCTTTATGAAGGAGATTGGCCTTCGGGACGCGGCAGTTCTGGAAAATAAGTTCCTTGGTGGGGTTGGCCCGGATGCCCATCTTGTGTTCCTTCTTGCCGAAGCCGAAGCCCGGCGTGCCCTTCTCCACGACGAATGCCGAGATGCCGCGCGCGCCGCGCGAGGGGTTGGTCGAGGCGAAAATCACATAGATATCGGCGACCTCGCCGTTGGACACGAATATCTTCGTGCCGTTGAGCACGTAGTCATCCCCGTCGCGCTTCGCCGTCGTCTTCGTCGCGGTCGCGTCCGAGCCCGCCTCAGGCTCCGTGATCGAGAACGCCCCGAGCTTTTTAGATGAGGCCAGATCTGGCAGCCAGCGCTCGCGCTGCTCGGCGCTGCCGAGCAGGAGTATCGGCAAGGTCCCCAGGCCCGAAGCGGCGAAGGCCAAAGCGATGCCGCCGCAGACGCGCGAGAGCTGCTCGGCGACGAGCACCAGCTCAAGAATCCCGCCGCCGAGGCCGCCGTAGGCCTCGGGCAGGTAGACGCCGCCGATGCCGGTCTTGGCGACCTCGCGTATCGCGTCCCACGGGAAGCTTTCATCAGCGTCGCAGAGCTCGCGGACGGGCTTTATGTGCCGCACCGCCGCTCCGTAGGCCAGCTCGCGAATCTCATTTTGCTGTTCGCTGAGTTCGTAGTCCATGGCTACATGTACCCGCCGCCGTTCACGCTGAGCACGTGGCCGGTGACATAGGACGAGTCGTCGCAGGACAGGAACAGGATCGCGCGCGCGATTTCGATCGGCTCGCCGATGCGGCCGAGCAGGATCTTCTCGTAGAACTTCTTCTTCGCGTCCTCGGTGATCGCGTCGGTCAGGCGCGTGCGGATGAAGCCGGGCGCGACCGCATTCGCGTTGATGTTGCGGGAGGCGAACTCGCGCGCGACCGACTTCGTCAGCGCGATGAGTCCTCCCTTGGAGGCGGCGTAATTGGCCTGGCCGGCATTGCCCTCCTGGCCGATGAGCGAGGCGATGTTGACGATCTTGCCATAGCGCGCCTTCATCATCGGCCGGATCGCGGCCTTGATGAAGTTGAATGCGCCCTTAAGGTTGACATCGAGCACGAGGTCCCAGTCCGCCTCGGGCATGCGCATCAGCAGATTGTCCTTGGTGATGCCGGCGTTGTTGACGAGCACGTCGATCTTACCCCACTTGTCGAGCGTCGCCTTGACGACGGCGTCGCACTCGGCCGGCTTGGTGACATCGCAGGCCAGGCCGAACGCGGCGCTCTCACCGAGCGCCTTAGCCGCGGCGGCGGCCTTGGCCGCATCGACGTCGACGATCGCCACCTTCGCGCCTTCGGCGACGAACAGCTCGGCCGTCGCGTAGCCGATTCCCTGGGCCGAGCCCGTGATGATCGCGACCTTATCCTTGAGCCTCATGTCGTTCTCCTTTTGCGGATTTCCGGGACGGGCTCGCGCAGGCGCGACATGAAGGCGCGCGCCTCGCCGAGCCCGAGCACGGTCGTGACGCAGACATCTTTGTCTTTGAGTTTTTCTTCCCATTCGGCGGCGGTGGCGCTGCGCAGCGAGGCCTCCAATGCCGGAATGAGTTCCGCGGCGTGGGCCAGCGGATCGTTGGCGAGCGTTTTAAGCTCGCCCAAGCCCAAAACGTCGAGAAGCGAGAGGGCAAAGGGCTTCTCGAGCGCCGCGACCGCGAGCCAGCGGCCATCGGCCGTCTCGTAGAGCCGGTAAAAGGGATGCGCGCCGTTCCACCAGCGCGGTCCCTCGGGGTCGCGGCCCTCGGCTTGCAGCTCAGCTAACGGCACCGGCAGTAACGAGTGCGCCGCCTCGGCCATCGATGCTTCAACGCGGCGGCCGCGGCCGGTGGCGCCGCGCTCGACGAGGGCGGCAAGGACGGCAGCGACGACCGCGAGGCTTCCCGCGAGGTCGGCGACCTGGGTCGCGGGAACGGCCGGCCGCGCGCCGGGTCCGCCAAGTCCTAGGAAACCGCTCACGGCGAGGAAATTGAGATCGTGGCCCGCCTTGCGCCGCCACACGCCCTCGGCCGGATAGCCGGTCAAAGAGCAGTAGATCAGCTTCGGGTTGAGGCGCATGAGCTCCTCGGCCCCGAGGCCGACGCGGTCCATGAGGCCCGGCCTAAAGCCCTCGAGGAGGACGTCGGCCTCCGTGGCGAGCGCGCGCACGCGCGCAAGGCCCGCCGGTTCACGGAAGTCGATCGAGAGCTGCTCCTTGCTTTGGTTGACCATCCAGAACACCGAGCCGACTCCGTCTATTAATGGCGGCATGACGCGCGCGTCGTCGGCGAAATACGGCAGCTCGATCTTCGTGACAAGGCAGCCGAGGTCGGCCAGGATCTGGGCAGCGTAAGGCCCGGGCAGCAGCTTGGTGAAGTCGAGCACGCGCAGTTTTTCAAAGCCCGCGAAGGGGCCGTGTACGCCGCCGAGCGGGCGGCCGGGAAGCGCCTCGGCGTTCACGCGACCCTCGCCCGCAGCGCCTCGCGCGCGATGATCAGGCGCTGGATCTCGGAGGTGCCCTCGTAGATCTCGCAGGCGCGCGCATCTCGGTAATAGCGCTCGACCGGGAACTCGCGGATGAATCCATTTCCTCCATGAATCTGGACCGCGTCGTAGACGACGCGGTTGGCCGTCTGCGAGGCGAAGAGCTTGGCCGTGGAAGCCTCGCGCGTGCACTTCTTGCCTTTCGCGAGAAGCGCCGCCGCTCTCAGGACAAGCAGGCGCGCGGCGTCAATGCCGACGGACATGTCCGCGATCTTCGCCTGCACCAGCTGAAACTCGGCGATCGGGCGGCCGAACTGCTTGCGCGCCTTCGCGTAGGAGACGGCCTCCTCGAAGGCGGCCTGGGCGATGCCCACGGACTGCGCGCCGATGCCGACGCGGCCCGCGTCGAGGAGGCTCATCGCGATCTTGAACCCTCCATTGAGCGAGCCGAGCAACGCCGAACGCGGGACGCGGCAGTCCTTAAACGAGAGCTCGCGCGTGTCCGAGGCGCGCAGTCCCATCTTCTTCTCCTTGCGGCCGACGGCGAATCCCGGCGTCCCCTTCTCGACGAGAAAGCAGGAGATGCCGCGGCTGGCGCTCGCCGGGCTCGTCGAGACGAACACGACGAAAAGCCCGGCGATGCCGCCGTTGCTGACCCAGCACTTCGTTCCGGAAATCGAAAATCCATCGCCCGCGGGCGCGGCCGAGGTGGTGATCGACCCGGCGTCGCTGCCCGCCCCGGGCTCGGACAGGCTGTAGGCGCCGATCATCTCGCCCGCGGCGAGCTTCGGCAGATACCGTTTTTTTTGCTCCGGCGTGCCGAAGCGCGACAGCGCGCCGCAGACGAGCGAGTTGTGCACGCTCAGGCAGCCCTGGTAGCTCGCATTCGCGCGCGCGAGTTCCTCCATCGCGACGACGTAGCTGAGCGCGTCGAGGCCTAATCCCCCATAGTCCGCGTCCACCATCATGCCGAAGAAGCCGAGCCGTCCGCCCTCGCGCAGGAACTCCGGCGGCAGCGCCTCTTCCTCGTCCCAGGCGCCGGCGAAAGGCTTGATGCGCTCGGCGAACGCCCGGGCGGAATCGCGGACTTCCTTCATCGTCTCGCTCAGGTCGAAGTCCATGGTCCCTGCGAACATAGCAAAACGATAGAATGGGCGCATGCCGACTCTTCTCGTCTTCGCGGTCTTGTCGACGGCGCTCGCCGTCGCGTTGCTGGCCGCCGCCTACTGGGGCGCCGGTATCCTGATCCATCCCCCGGCGATGAGCCCGATGACCCATTTCCCGGAACAGTACAACGTGGCGTATGAGAAGGTCTCCTTCCGCACGTCCGACGGCCTCGCGTTGGCGGGCTGGTTCGTGCCTTCTCCATCAGGCCTCGACAAAACTTTGCTGATCTGCCATGGTTGGGGCGACAACAAGGGCGAGATCCTCGCGCAAACCTTGTTCCTCAACCGCGCCGAGGGCTTCAACCTCCTCTACTTCGACTTCCGCGGCCACGGCGAGAGCGAGGGCGATCAGATCACGCTCGGAAAGCAGGAGCTGCTCGACTTCGCCGCGGCCGTCGAGTATCTCAAACGGAGCCGACCGCGCTGCGCCGCAAGACTCGGCGTGTTCGGCCTCTCGATGGGTGCGGCCGTCGCGGCGATGGCCCTGGCCTCGCACCCGGAGTTCACGGCCGCCGTCATCGAGAGTCCGTTCGCCGATTTCAACCAGGTCGGCAGCCGCTGGGCCTGGATGAAATTCCACATCCCTCACTTCCCGATGATCATGCTCGTGATGGCGATGGCTCGGTTGCGCACCGGCCACCCCGACATTGACACCTACAGCCCCGAGAACTTCCTCCCGAAGTCGCGCGTACCCCTGCTCATGATCGCCGCCGAGCGCGACGAGTTGATGCCTCCCGAGGACGTGCGCCGTCTTTTCGCCGCCGCGCGGGAGCCGAAGGAGTTCTGGCTCGTGCCGGGCGCCGCCCACGCCAAATGCCGCGAGGCCGCGCCCGCCGACTACGACGCGCGCGTCGCGGCGTTCCTGCGGACCTACCTGGCGGGCTCATAATTCCTCCATGAACCCGCGAAGGCTCCGGTAGCCCTCGGCGCCTTGGCCCTCCCAGCACTTTGCGCGGGCGTCCTGTTTCTGTGCCGAAAAGGCTAAAATCACAAATACGCGCCCGTAGCTCAGTTGGTTAGAGCGGTCCGCTCATAACGGATTGGTCGCCGGTTCAAGTCCGGCCGGGCGCATCTTTTGGGAGACATTTCTAATGGCTAGTCAGCGCTTGAAGGGCATCGTGCTCGCCGGAGGCTCGGGGACGCGTCTTTACCCCGTGACCCGCTCGGTCAGCAAGCAGCTTGTCCCCGTCTACGACAAGCCCATGATCTATTATCCCCTCTCCACGCTCATGCTGGCCGGCATACGCGACATCCTCATCATCACGACCCCCGAGGACCGGCCGGCCTTCGTGCGCCTGCTCGGCGACGGCTCCTGGGCCGGACTCAACATCTCCTACGCGGTGCAGCCCACTCCCGGGGGCCTGGCGCAGGCCTTCATCATCGGCGCCGATTTCGTCGGCGACGACCGCGTCGCGCTGGTCCTCGGAGACAACATTTTTTACGGCCACGGCCTGCCCGAGCATCTGCACGCCGCCGCGGCGCAAAAAAACGGGGCCACCGTCTTCGCCTATCACGTCAAGGATCCCGAGCGCTACGGCGTCGTCGAGTTCGACGCGAAGGGCCGCGCGGTCAGCCTCGCGGAAAAACCGCTCAAGCCGAAGTCGAACTTTGCCGTGACGGGGCTCTACTTCTACGACAACTCGGTGCTCGACATCGCCGCCGATCTCAAGCCCTCCCCCCGCGGCGAGCTTGAGATCACCGACGTGAACAAAGCCTACCTAAAGAAGGGGAAATTGCATGTGCAGAAGATGGGCCGCGGCATCGCCTGGCTCGACACCGGCACGCACGAGGCCCTGCTCCAGGCTTCGACCTTCATTCAGGTCATCGAAGAACGCCAGGCTCTTCAGGTGGCGTGTCTCGAAGAAATCGCCTTCAATCTCGGCTACATAGACGCCAAGACATTGCGCGCCCTCGCCGAGCCGATGCGCAAAAATGAGTACGGCCGCTATCTGCTCCGCGTCGCCGAAGGGCGGAGCTGAGATGCTGCGTCCCGACGTGGTTGAATACCTCAAAGACAATCTGAAGGGCTTCCCGGTCGACGTCCTGCATAAACAGCTCGCCGATGAGGGTGTTTCCGACGCTGACTTCAATGATTCCCTGGCGGCGGCTCTGCGCGCGCCGGTGACGGTCAAGACATCGACCGCGGTGAGATCGAAAATGAGTCTGGCCGCGGTCGGGTTCCTCTTAATCGGCGTGGCGATCATCTTGTCGATCGGGATGTATGCGCTATCGCAGAAGCCCAAGCTCAGCGCGACCGAGGGCAACACTGAGAATCCCTCCGGCGAGTCTGGCTTCATCGGCCACGCGGGCTGGGTCGTGCGCCTGCCGAAGGATTATGTCGGCGTCTCTGATTTCGCCGACTCGAACAAGCGGCACCAGATCGTCTACTTCTGCAAGAAGGGGACCGACCCCACAAACTTTCTCAACGAGGGCCTGTTCGGACAGCTCGGCATCGTAAAACTCGAGGTGCTCCCGACCCAGTTTCCCAACAACCCGACCGGGCTCGCCAACCTCTCGCGCATGGCCGCCGGAAAATACAAGAACGCGGGAGAGAAGTTCGCGCTGAAGAACATGCAGGTCGCCACTTTGCCGGGCGTCTCCATCACCGTGCTCTCCCCCTTCCCCCGCGCGGAAGCATTCGTCCTCGGCCAGGACCACATGTACTTCTTCTCCGCGGGCCAGGAAGACGACATCTGGCGCGACATCGTGCTTTCCCTGCGCGACGCCAACACCGAAAATTAACGAATAAACCACAAAGACACTAAGACACAAAGAAAAAAGAGAGGGTTAACGGCGACGATTGCCGTTAACCCTCTTCCCTTTGTGTCTTAGTGTCTTTGTGGTTAAGCCGTTGCGCCGTTACGCGCCCTTGCTGACCTTTTCGAGCGTGAGCCAGCGGTTGGTGCCCGCGAACTTCTGGTGCATGCGCGTGCGCGGTTCGCCGTTGGGGTGGGCGATCTCGGAAAGCTGAAGGTCCGCCAGCGCGTCGATGCCGCGCTCGTGGAATCCCTTCAACGAGCTTTCCAGCGCCATGCCGATCGTGCGGAAGGCGAGCAAGGTCGAGAATTGGAGCGCAAATCCCATCTTGCCCAGCATCTCGTTGGTGATCAGCTTGCCGTCCTTCTTGGCCTTGCCCCAGTGCAGAGAGGGCGAGAGGTTGAAGCCGAGCATTTGATTCGGGTAGTGCTTGTGCACGCCCTCGGCGAACTCCTGCGGCCCCTCGAGGTCGGTGTTGTTGAACTCGGGCCAGATCACGTCCACGCCGAGCGAGGCCGCCTCGAGCGCGCGGTCGATCGCGTGCCGGACGCTGCCGGTCCGGCCGCCGGGCACCGCGCCGTCGACCGCGTCGGTGCGCGCGATCACGACGAGATTCGTCTCCGAAGCCTGCGCCGCGGCCTTCACCGCGATGAGTTTCTCCATCCACTTGTTGGTTGGCACGAGCACCTTCTCGCGCTTCACGCCGTGGTGCGCGATGATGTGGCCGCAGGTGCGCTCCGCGGGATCCTGATCCTCGAGGTGGACGCCGCCGACGCCCGCTCGGATCAGCTCCCGCGTGAGCGTAAATGTCTGGGTTGGGCCGCCGAATCCCGCCTCGATGTCGGCGAAGATCGGGGGCGTGTTGAGCACCGCGCCGCCATCGTCGTAGAAGTGCCGGTCCCGGGTGCCCTCGATGCCACGCATGAGCTCGCGCGCGAGCTCGACCATCTGATGCGAGGGGTAGATGCCGATGTCGGGGTACATGTTGTGGGCGACGGCCAACTGCCAGCCGCTGGCGTAGATCGCCTCGAAGCCGAGGTCGGTGAGCAAGGACGCGGTCATCGCGTCGTAGGCGCCCGCGGTGTGCAGGAAGGATTTCGCCGGGTTTTTGACGCGGTTGGCGAACTTATCCTTGAGCAGCGCGCGCAGCTTGTCGGCGGGATGCACCTTCTCGTGGGGCGCGTACATTTTCGCGAACTCGGCTTGCGGGTACTTCCAAGTCTTAATGCCCGCGGACTTCGGCGCCTTTACTTCTTTGATCATCTGCTGACTCCATTCGCTGGCTTGTTTGTATTTATCCGCCGTGGCGGACTCCGGATTCGCGGCCAATATCTTGTCGAGTTCCGCGCTGAACCATTGCTCGACGAGCGCTTCCGAGATCTTCACGCCCGACTCCGTCGTCACGCCGTGACGGACGCGCTGGGCGATCATTAGGCGATAGATGCGGTCGGTCGCCAGGTCCTCCATGAAGTTGCCGATCAAAGCGCCGGTCTTGTCGTAGCCCTTGATCATGCGCGCGCCGAGGCCGGAAAGAACGCCGAAACGGTATTCGATGCAGGTGCGGATCGCGTCGCGCGTGCCGGCGACGGTGACGGCGCCTACGCCAACCGGCGAGGGCGTCAGATCGGGGTGTTTCGCTTTCGCGTGCTTGACGCCGAGCTGGTTGGGGGCCGGGAATTGGGAAATCGCGCCCTCATGCTGATCGGGGTGTCCGGTCCAGGCGCCGTCAAAGCCCAGCGCGGCCTCGTTTTTCTTATCGGCGGCAAGGCGCTCCTGCGCGCGCGCGTTGATCACCGCGTCGGCCCGGTCGGGAAACAGCGCGCTCATGCCGCCGATGGCCAACACGCCGCGTCGATGGCAGGCGTCGACGAGCCTTTTCCGTAAATTCTGAAAGAAAAGAATGTCATGGGGGATCGTATTTCGGTCCGGAATGATCCAGTCCGGGTCGGCCAGCTTAAAATGAAGCAGGCTCGCCATATAATCCCAACGCCCGAGGTTGAGGCCGATGACATGCCGCTTCGCGGCGAACAGGATTTCTTCAACTTGATACGCCGCGGGCAAGGATTCGATCAGGAACATGATTTTTGTCGTGCCGACGGGTATCTTTATTGCTGCTTCCATGAACGCAATGGCGTCCGAGAACCAGGCGGCTTCTTCGAACGATTCCGTTTTGGGAATGTAGAAGCACAATTTGGCCTGAAGCGCGGGCTCTTTGACCGCCGCGCGGCGCTGATCCGCCGTCTCGAAGAAAACAGCGGCAAGATCGAACAACGACGCGGAGACGGCGCCAACGGCAGCGAGATTGATCTCGTCTAAGTGAAGACCCCGAGGCCGGTAGAACATGGCCTGGGAAGACGGTCGTATCTTCGCCGTTTTACCGGCGGGATCGGTGTAGGTTAATGTCCCCTTGATCGCCGCGGCTGTGTTGCGATGGGCGGCCCGCACATTCGACCAATCACATGTGATCGAGTCCTCGCCGTCGGGCATGCAGCCGGGGTCCTTGGTGTTGCACATGGCGACGAGCAGCTTCGCGTTGTCGGCCGGGCCGGTGATCTGATTGCGCTGGTCTTGCGCCCACTCCGGAACACTCAGGCGCCACTTGCCTGCGACCGCTTCTGACGGGGGAAGATAGCCGGGCTCGCGGCCCCCGTGCGCGTCGGCCAGCACCCTGCGTCGCGCGTCGAGCAGCAGCCGGCGGCGGGACTCGAAGGCATGGTGCAGGCGAAGAAAAAATTCCAGCAGCTCCGGGGACGGGGCGTCCTGGGATGGGAGCTCGGCGATCTTAGGCATAGGCGTTTGGCGCCCCTTTAAGGTAAGAAAGATACCCCGGCCCGGTCAATGGGGTTGCGGCCCCTTGCGAAAACCGGGAAGTCCCGTTACACTTCTATCCCGGGCCCGTTCCCGGCTCGGTCCGGAGGTTCCCTGATGAAAAAGAAGGTCTCACTTGCCGCCGCCAAGGCGGCTCCCCGAAAAAACCCGAAGTCCCCGGTGCATCGCCTCGTCCTGAACGCCGCCCCCCCTGAAGCGATGTCCGCCGATGAGGTCGCGCACATTGAGACCTTGGTCAAGCGTTTTGAAGACAGCGAAAAGGCCTGGCAGCGCATGACGGCTCCAATCGACGACGCCGACCCCTGGACGCAGGTGGAGGAGCACCTGCTCGAACGCCGAGACGACGACTCGGACCGCCGCTGGAAATTCTTCGCTAAATAGCCGCGCGCCAAGGCCATAATCCCGCCCCCCGGCAACCCCAGGGGGCGGGCTCTTTTTCCTATAATGGACGCGGCTATGAAAGAGTCCCGCCGGACGAACATACTCATCGTGATCGCGCTCCTCATGATCGCGGCCGCGTTCGCCGCCTACTCGATCATCATGTTGAGCTTGTTCAAGTCGCCCGCGCGCCCGGACGCCGTCATGGGCGCCGGCGCTTCGACGCGGGCCGAGGTCGAGGACCGCCTGGTTTCGGCGCGCAAAGAGTTCCGCGCCCGCCTGCTCGATGTCCGCGCCCATCTGCGCCTGTCGGACGCGCTTTGGGGTGCGGGTCGTCCGGTCGACTCCTTCTACGTCCTCCACGCCGCGCGGCAGTTGTTCAGCGAGGACGCCTTCCGACGAGCGCACGCCGAAGTCGTGCTCGGCGCGGGCGGACCCGCCGCTGAGATGCGCCGGCGCCTGGAAGGCATGCGGGACGCGTCGTTGACCGTCCCGGTCCACGCGGAAATCGCGCGCGCGCATCCCGACACGCCTGAAGGCCGCCAGTCGCTCGACGCCCTATCGCGCCTGGCCGCGGGCGACGAGAACGCCTCGGGCGGGGAAGGCGCGCAGCTCGCCCGTGCCGCCCTTGAAGATCTCCACCACGACGACCCTAAGCACTACGGGAAGCTCGCGGCTCTCGGCATGGCGTTTTTCGCGCGCGGGAACTACGCCCTCGCCCACGCCGTCGCCTCCGAGGCGCTCGCCAAAAACCCGGATCAAGCCGGCGCAGCGCAGATCCTGGGCGCGCTGGCGCTCCAGAATAAGGACATGGATGGAGCGCTGCGCTGGCTTGCCGCGTCCTGGGATCGCAATCCCGGCGACCTCTACAGCGCCTCTAAGCTGGCGCAGATATACGATAAGCGCCGCGGCGACGCCGAGAGCGCCCTTCCCTTTTATCTGGCCCTCTACCGGCAGAATCCCGATTTTGCCGACGGCGGAGATCCCGTCGAGCGCCGCATTCGCGAAACGCTGGACGCGCGCCGCGAGTCACTGCTCAAGCATGCGCCGGTCGAAGGGCTGGGCGCCCGCTTCTCCCTCGACGACGCCTCTCTGCGCGCCGAGGCCTGCCGGCGAGCGGCCGCGTTCAAGGATCCGCGCTGGATCGACCGTTTGGGCGAGCTTCTCGACGACGACGCCGAGATCGTGCGCCGCGACGCCGATTTCGCGCTGTTTGAGATCGGGAAAAAGGAGCCCGACGCGGTTCACGCACGGCGCGACGCCTGGATCGGAAGCGGCAAGACTCTCGTGCGCATCCGCGCGCTCAATCTATTCGCCGACCTCGACGGCAAGAACGCGCTCCCCGCGCTGACGAGCGCGCTGCGCAGCCCCGATCCCGCCATCCGCGTTTTTGCCAAGCTGATGGTCCTCGATCACTACTTCGCTAAACTGCCGGAGGCCGCAAATCTCCGCGCGCGCTACCTCGCCGAGGAGAAGGATCCCGGAGCCCTATCCTTGCTGGCGCGCTTTCCCGCACAATGACCTTCGTCGACACGCATGCGCATTTGGGCGACCCACAATTCGACGCCGACCGCGACTCCGTGTTCGAACGCGCGGCCGCGGCCGGCGTCGCGCGCATCGTCGAGATCGCCGATCACCCCGACGAGTGGGCGCGCGCCGTCGCCATCGCGCGCGCGCGCCCGGCCGCCGCACGCTGCACTCTTGGGCTGCATCCATACTACGCGGACCGCTACGACGACACCTTCATCCCCAAGCTCCGCCGGGCGCTCGACGCCGCCCCCGAAGCCGTGGCCATCGGTGAGATAGGCCTCGACTACGCGAGGGCCGAGGTCCCGCACGACGTCCAGAAGCGCGCGTTCGCGGACATAGCCGCGGCTGCGAAATCCTGGAGCGTGCCGGTCGTCGTCCATTGCCGCGACGCCTTTCCCGACATGATCGCGATCATCAAGAAAGCGTTTTGGAACAAACCCTCGGATCGACGTTTTTGGGGCGTCATACACTGCTTCACCGGAACGCCGGACGACGCGGCGGCATGCGTGTCGCTCGGCTTCGCGCTCGGCGCCGATGGCCCCGTGACCTACAAGAAAAACGACGCTTTGCGCGAGGCGTTCCGCCGCGCCGGCCCGGACGCGGTCGTGCTCGAAACCGATTCTCCGTACCTTCCTCCGCAAAGCGCGCGCGGCAAGCGCAATGAACCGGCCGCCATCCCCGAGATCGCGGCGAAGCTCGCCGAGGTCTGGGACATTCCTCTCGATGAGGTCGCGCGGCGCACGAGCGTCAACGCCGCCGCAATGTACCGCTGGCCGTAATTGAGGCCGTTTCCAGCCGTTGATCTATTACTGATGATAATCACTAGTTCCGGAACTAGTCATTTTCGTTCCGTCGTTTTCGTTCAACCATCAGTTCACTTCACACGCCTCTGCGGCCAACGCCGACGCTCAGCAGCGCGCGCTAAAGGAATTCCACTGGGAAAGCGCGCGTCTGCTGAAGCGCTTGGTTCGGCCTCATTTGGCCGCAAGACGTCCCGACGCATATCGGTGGAGAACGCTTCCCATCAGGGTCTGGTATGGGATGCCTTCTGCAAGAGCGATAACTTGTAATTCCTCGAGATCCTTGGAGGAAATGCGTATGTTAACTCTCCGATCCTTTCGTAGGGTGTTCCTGGCGTACTGACGATGCCGAGAAATCTCCTGCTTGGGATTTTTCACAGACTTCCACTCGCCCCGTTCAAAGGAATCAAGAGTGCTTTGTTCTTCTTTATCCAACTTAATCTTCTTCATCTAAGCCTCCCAGAAAATCCCGAGTCGCCTTACGGCTGGGGATAATGGTTTTAAGGAATCTGCCATCATTGGAATCGACGAATGGGACAAGATAAGCGTAATTGCCTACATTGACTACAAGGACGCGCTGATTCGGATACTTTGCCGGGTTCGGATGATCGTATACGCCGAGGACATCGCCGCGTTCGATATGCATCACGATCTGCTCGAAGCTTATGCCGCGTTCAGACTTGAGGCGCTCGTTTTTCTCCGAATCCCATCTATAGTAATCCATTGATTATATCACATTGTGTGCTTTTTGGCAACACATATCATCGAACCATCTGGTAGGCCGAACTTGTGAGTATCTTGGTCTAGATATTACGGCTGCCATTAATCTTCACTATCGGATTGTACTGGGAAAATAAAGTCTTCGCCAGCCTGTGGACAGATATGGACCCGGCAAACGCTGCAGTCACGGTCAAGATATCGCCAATATCATGGTGGGCGAGAATTCGGCTAGACGTTCGAGATGAAGACGTTCTTGACCTCGGAGTAGAGGTCGAGCGCCTTGAGGCCGAGCTCGCGCCCGAGTCCCGATCCCTTGTAGCCGCCGAACGGCGCCTCGAGGTGGACGCTGGAGTTCGTGTTCACCGAGATCACGCCGCTTTGCACGGCGCGCGTCACGCGCAGGACGCGGCCGACATCTCGGGTCCACACGCTCGCGGACAAGCCGTAAACCGAATCGTTCGCGAGCCTGATTGCCTCATCCTCATCCTTGAACGGAATCACCGCGACCACCGGTCCGAAAATCTCTTCCCGGACGATCTTCATGTTGTCGTCGGCTCCGGCGAAGACGGCCGGCGTCAGATAGTGCCCCTTTGCTGGAACGCCCTTGGGGCGGACGCCCCCGCACAGGAGCTTCGCCCCTTCGGCCTTGCCGGAGGCGATGTACGCCGCGATCTTGTCGTGCTGCCTGGCCGAAATGATCGGGCCGATCTGAGTTCCTTTTTTTTCCGGATGACCCACGACGAATTTTCTCGTCCGCGCGACGAGTGTCTCAACGAACTTGTCGTGAATCTTACGGTGGACGAGAATCCGGGAGCGGGCGCAGCAATCCTGACCGGCGTTGTAAAAAACGGACCAAACGGATTTTTCAACACAAAGATCAAGGTCGCAGTCGTCGAACACGATATTGGGAGACTTCCCCCCGAGTTCGAGCGAGACGCGCTTGATGCCGTCGGCCGCCGCCTTCATGATGCCCGTTCCGGTCGCCGTCGAGCCGGTAAACGAGATCTTTCGCACGAGCGGGTGCAGGGCGAGCGCCGAACCGCAACCGGGGCCCGGCCCCGGGACCACGTTCAGCACGCCATCGGGAAGCCCCGCCTCGGCGGCGAGCTTGGCGATCGCCAACACGGTGAGCGGGGTCTCGGGCGCAGGCTTGAGGACGACCGTATTGCCGCAGGCGAGCGCGGGCCCCAGCTTCCAGGCCGCGATCACGAGCGGAAAGTTCCACGGCACGATGAGGCCGCACACGCCGACGGGCTCGCGCAAAGTGTAGTCGAGGCCGGCTCCGGCGACGGGGATCGTCTCGCCAAAATGCTTATTCGCCGCGCCCCCGTAGTACTCGAAAGTATCGGCGGCCAGGCCCATCTCGTCCTTCGCGTCGCCGAGAGGTTTTCCGGCGGTACGGCACTCAAGTAAAGCTAACGAATCCAGATTGTCGCGAATGAGTCCGCCGATCTTTAGAAGGATCTTGCCGCGCTCGCGAGCGTGCAGCTTCGCCCATGGGCCGGAAGCGGCCTTCACGGCGGCGTCGACGGCGGCGTCAATGTCGGCCGCGCCGCCCTCGGCGACCTTGGCCAGAAGAGCCCCGTCGGCCGGGTTCACGACGTTGTAGGTTTTTCCAGACAACGCGGCGGCGTGCTTGCCGTCGATCCACAGCTTGTTCACCATGCTAAAAATAGTTGGAGGTAATGCCGCCGTCGACGACCATCGCCGCGCCGTTGGTCCAGCGCGACTCGTCGCTCGCCAGATACAGGGCCATGTTGACGATGTCTTCGGATCTGCCGAAGCGGCCCATCGGAATACGATTGAGTCGTTTCGCTTTCTCTGCGGGCTCTTTAAACAGCCAGGCGGTGAGGAGCGGCGTCTCGATGGGTCCGGGGCAGATCGCGTTCGAGCGAATGCCCTTTGGCCCGTACTGCACCGCAAGGGACTTCGTGAGCGCGATCACCGCGCCCTTCGAGGCGGTGTAGGCATCCTGCGGCACTGAGCAGCCGACGAGCGCCACGAACGAGGCGACATTAATGATCGAGCCGCCGCCGTTCGCCAAAAGTTCCGGTATTCCATGCTTACAAACAAGATACACGCCTTTGACGTTGACGGCCAGCACCGCGTCCCAGACCTTTTCTTCCGTATTCGTCACGGAGTTGTCGTCGCTGGGAAAAATTCCCGCGTTGTTGTACAAAACGTCTATTTTTCCGTAGGTCTTCACGGCCACGGCGACCCCGGCCTTCACCTCCGACTCTTTCGCCACGTTCATCGCGACCGCGACCGCCTTGCCGCCCGCGGCTTCCGCCGACTGCACGGCGCGCTGGGCCGCCTCGAGGTTCATGTCGCAGGCGACGACTTTCGCCCCCTCGCCGGCGAAGCGAACCGTCGCCTCCGCACCCATGCCCGACCCGGCCCCGGTGATGAGGACCACCTTGCCGGCAAGCCGGCCCGAGCTCATGAAATGACGAGGAAGCCGGCCTTCTTCACGGCTTCGCGCAGACGCGTCTTACCGAGATCGGTGTCGAGCCCGCGGTCGGTCGTCACGGTCAGATTGCGGACGACGCGGCCCCGGCCGCGCAATTTTCCGACGAGCATCGAGATGTCCTTTGCCGCCAAGCGGACATTGGTGACCCCATCTTTCGCGAACCAGCGGATCGCGACGGTGCCGCTCTTGCGGCTGGGCAGAAGCTTGAGGGTCAGCGAGGTTGCGGTGACAAAAAGGTCCCCGACCTCTTCTTGCGAATATTTATCAATCATGGCATCTCCTGCTCGGCGAGGAGATCACTGTAGCGCAACGGCGACGGGCCTGTCAACGAGCCAGGGAAGGCTGGATCAGCCAGCCCATTTCCTTGGCCTTGAGCTCGAGTTCTTTGTCGCCGGACAAGATCACGCGCAGGCCGGCGCCGTAGGAAAGAAGGTCCGCGTCGGCCGCGTCGCGGCCGACGGCGAGGTCGGGAGGCCGCCCCACCGACGCTTTAACGATCTCAGATTTTCCGCCCCGGGTCGGCACGGGCTTAAGCACGGACGCCGAGAGTCGCGCGCCGTCGGGCGCGGCGCGAACGCCGACGATGCGGCTCGGGTCTATGCCGTAATCCGCCGCGGCGGCCGTCAGCACGGGCTGGGGCACATCGTCAATGACCCACACATCCACCCCGGCCGCCCTCAGCTTCACGGCGAGGTCGCGCATTTCGGGGATTAGGCGCAGGCCGCGGCGCACGCGCAGCGGGGACTTATCGCCGTCTTCGGAGTAAATGAGCTCGACTCCGGCGGGACGAGCCTTTTCCGCGATGATGACCTCAGCCGCGTAGTCGACGGCTTGATCCTCCTTCCAGCCCGCCCACATGCGCATCAGGTACTGACGGCACTCGCGCCGGCCGACCTCGCGGCACAGCCCGATGTAGCTTCCCAGGATCGCTTTGCGATAGTGGTGATAGTCGGGCGAGGACTGCCAGACCGAACTCGACAGCGAGATGAACTGATTATAGGCCGCCCGCGCGGGCTGGCGCCCATGAACGATCGGCACGATTTTCCACCACTCGTCATCGATATGAAAGTCAACTTGCGTCGTAAGACGCAAGAACACGAGTTCAGCGGGATCGCCCGCCACGAGCGCGTCGCTCCAAGGGAGCACCGCGACCGGGGGCTTGGCCGCATCGTAGCCCGGCGCGGTCTTGCCGCGCTCCGCGAGGAACTTGTCGAGCGCGGCGCGCGTTTCGGCCGTCCAACGGCCGGCCAGAACGCGCTGCACGACCGCTGCGGTCGAGACCGCGGGCGTTCCCGCCGCCTCGTGCCTGAATAGTTTCCGGAAATTTTTCGGCCTTCGCGCCGCGGCGGGTGCGGCCGCAAAAAACAGAAGTGCGAGCAAGGCCGCATTTTTAAGCAAGTATTTTCTCATCGTCGTCGAGCAATGTTATAAAATAAACGTGCCGTTCATTCTCGTGGAGGGATCACCGAGTTCAACATGACGATCATAAAAAAGTCAGAGCTGCTTAAGGAAGAGATCCAGCACATCGACATCACCAAGCACGACATGCGTCCCGTCGTCGACGCCTTCTCGAAGATGGCTTTCTCCGCCCGCGACCTCGCGCGCGCGAGCGACATCTACGACAAGATGCTCGCCGACAAGGAATGCGGGGTGATCCTCTGCCTGGCCGGCTCGTTGTTCTCCGCTGGGCTTAAAAAAATCGTCTGGCAGATGGTCGAAAGCAACATGGTGGACGCGATCGTATCCACCGGAGCCAACATCGTTGATCAAGATTTCTTTGAGGCCCTCGGCTACAAGCACTACAAGGGTTCGAAGCGGCATGACGACATGGCTCTGCGCGGCGCGCGCGTGGACCGCATCTACGACACGTTCATCGATGAGGACGAGCTCGGCGCGTGCGACAACACGATCTCCGACATCGTGGGTTCTTTGAGGCCGAAGCCGTACTCCTCGCGCGAAATCATCGAGGAGATGGGGAAATACCTCGTCAAGAAGGCCAAGGTCAAGGATTCGATCGTGCTGTCCGCGTACAAGAAGGGCGTTCCGATCTTCGTGCCCGCCTTTTCGGACTGCTCGGCCGGCTTCGGCTTCCTTCATCATCAGTGGCACAATCCGGACAGCCACGCATCGATCGATTCCGCCAAGGACTTCCGTGAGCTGGTTCGCGTAAAGCTCGCCTGCGGCGACACCGGCCTTCTGATGATCGGCGGCGGCGTCCCAAAGAACTTCGCCCAGGACGTGACGGTCGGCGCCGAGATGATCGGGCTTGAGCCCATCATGCACAAGTACGCGGTGCAGATCACCGTGGCCGACGAGCGCGACGGCGCTCTCTCCGGCTCGACTCTGCGCGAGGCGTGCTCGTGGGGCAAGGTCGCGGTCACCGACGAGCAGATGGTGTTCTCCGAGGCCACGATCGCCCTTCCCATCCTCGCGTCGTACGGCTATCACAAGGGCAACTGGAAGAAGCGTCGCGAGCGCCGCTTCAACGCCCTGCTCAACGACGTGAAGGCGACGGTTCCCGCCGCCCTCCGCTAAAAATAGAATGGGTCGGGTCTTCTCCGACCTCAAGACGGCCGAATACGGCGCCTCGGGACACCCCGAGGCGCCGTTCCGCATTACGAAGACCTTCGACCGCCTCGAATCAGCCGGACATGCTCCGGAGCGGGCGAAGGTCAAGGCCGTAGACGCCGACGTTGTTCTTCTCCACGGCGCGAAACACCTCGATTCCATACGCCAAGGTACGTTTACCGATGCCGACACTCCCGCCCACCACGGCATCGCCGACATCGCCCTGATCAGCTTGTCCGGCGCGCTCTCCGCCGCTGACAACGCGCTGGCCGGCGAGCCTTCCTTCTCGTTGATGCGCCCGCCCGGCCATCACGCCGGCAAAGACCGGGTCGCGGGATTTTGCTATCTGAATAATCTCGCTTTGAGCGTCGCCCGCCTGCAGAAGGCGAAGCCGGGCTTGAAGGTCGGCATCGTCGATTTTGACGTTCATCACGGCGACGGCACTCAATCTTTGATGTTGGGTCGCGAGGGCGTTAAATTTCTTTCCCTACACCAGTTCCCGCTGTACCCCGGAACGGGGGGCCGGTCCGTCGACAATTGCCTCAATGTTCCTCTGCCCGAGGGCACCGCGGAAGGCTCATACCTCAAGGCCTTCGAAGCGTCCTTCGGCTCCCTGTTGGACGCCAGGCCCGACCTGCTCGCCGTTTCGGCCGGCTTCGACGCTTATAAAGGAGATCCGATCGCGGGGCTTAAGCTTGACCGCTCGACCTTCAAGCGCATCGGCTCATTGTTGGCCCAGACCAAATTGCCCCGCTTCGCCACGCTCGAGGGCGGCTACTCGGATGACCTGCCACTTCTCGTCGAGAGCTTCCTCGATGGGTTCTTTTAGCTAGAATTCCGGCATGCCCGATTTCGACCCCAATTCCGCGCCTGGAGACGACCACGGAGTTTTCGGTCTCCCTCACGAGGAAAAGGACGCCGCCTTGGTTCTCGTTCCCGTGCCCTGGGAGGCGACGACCTCCTACGGGGGCGGCACCTCCAAGGGCCCGGCCGCGATTCTCGCGGCCAGCGTTCAGGTCGACCTGTTCGATGGCGAGGTGCTCAGGCCCTATGAGCCCGGAATTTTCATGCGGCCGGAGTCCAAGGAAGTCCGGGGCTGGAACAAAACGGCGAAGGCCGCGGCGCAGAAGGTCATCAAGGCCGGGGGGTGCGTCAACGGGAATAAGAATCTTCAAAAGACGCTGAAGACGGCGAACGACCTCGGCGGACATCTGAACGAATGGGTGTATCAAGAAACGAAGGGGCTCATGGATGCCGGCAAGATCGTGGGTCTTGTCGGCGGGGACCACAGCGTGCCATACGGCGCCTTCCGCGCGGCCGCGGAAAAGTACGGGGACTATGGGCTTTTACATTTCGACGCGCACTCGGACACGCGCGACGCGTACGGGGGCTTCTTGTGGTCGCATGCCTCGATCATGCGCAACGCTATGCGCGACCTCCCGAAGATCGAGCGCATCACCCAGGTCGGCATCCGCGACTTCTGCGAGCAGGAACATGAGTTCGTGGCCGCGCTCGGCCAGCGCGCCAAAGTTTTCTACGACCACGATCTATCTGCCCGCCGGTTCGGCGGAGAACCTTGGACCAGAACCGCGCAGGGAATCGTCGATACTTTGCCGCGGCAGGTCTGGATCACCTTCGACATAGACGGGCTGGATCCGGGGCTTTGCCCACACACCGGGACACCGGTGCCGGGCGGCCTCGAGCTCGCGCAAGCTGTGCACTTGATCGGCCTGGTCGCCCGCTCGGGACGCACGATCATCGGCTTCGACCTCAACGAGGTTTGCCCCGCGCCCGGCGGCAAGGACGAGTGGGACGCCAACGTCGGCATGCGGCTCCTCTATAAGCTCATCGCATGGACCTTCGTCAGCCGCGGACTGCGCAAAACCCGGGAATGAAGATACTCGTGGTCATGGGCACCCGGCCCGAGGCCATCAAGCTCGCCCCCGTCGTGGCTGCGCTGCGACGCCGAAAAGGCCTGAAGACCTTCGTGTGCGCGACCGCTCAGCACCGCGAACTGCTCGATCAGGTCCTGACGCTTTTTAACCTCAAGCCCGACTTCGACCTCGATCTGATGCGGCCGGACCAATCGCCGGACGCCGTCGCGAGAACGGTGCTCGTACGCCTTCGGCCGGTCCTCGACCGCCTCAAGCCGAACATGGTCGTCGTGCAGGGCGACACCACGACCGCCGCCGCGGCGGCGCTGTGCGCATGCAAGCATGATATCCCCGTCGCCCATGTCGAGGCCGGACTGCGTTCCTTCGATATGAACGATCCCTATCCTGAGGAGCGCAACCGGGTTTGCATCGATGCGCTGGCCTCTCTCGTGTTCCCCCCCACTCCGGCCGCCCGCGCCAACCTCGCGCGCGAGAAGCTAAGTGGACGGACCGTGATCATGACGGGCAACACCGTCGTGGATGCATTACGCTCTTCCGCTGCTCGCGCGAAAGCATCCGCACCTTCCGGTTTTCGCGAGGTCCTCGTCACTTTGCATCGTCGCGAGATCCACGGGACGCCGTTAAAAATAATTTACACGGCCCTGCTCAAGCTCGTCCAACGGCACGAGGATCTGTTGTTCGTCTATCCGGTACACCCCAATCCGTTAATCTTAAAAACCGCGAAGCGGATGCTCCGGCACCCGCGCATCCGTCTCCTGGAGCCCCAACCTTACCCCGAATTCTTGAATCTCTTGAAGCGGTCGCTGTTCGTCGTCACCGACTCCGGCGGCGTTCAGGAAGAGGCCGTCTGCCTCGGAAAACCCATCCTCGTCGTCCGCGAGAAAACCGAGCGGCCCGAGGTGCTCGCCTGCGGCACGGGCCGCCTCGTCGGGCTCAATCCGCGCCGGCTCGAGCTTTGGGCGACGCGGCTGCTGACAAGCTCTTCTCTTCGCCGGAAAATGAGCCATGGCCGTAATCCTTACGGCGACGGGCGCGCGGCGCAGCGCGTCGCCGCGGGAATAGCCCATTGGTTCGGATTGGGACCTCGGGCCAAGGAATGGAGAGCATGAAACACATATTGCATGTCGTCGGCGCGCGCCCCAACTTCATCAAGGCCGCCCCCGTCCTGCGCGCGCTGGCCGCACGCAAAGGCGTTCGGCAGACTGTGGTACACACCGGCCAGCACTACGACTTGAACATGTCGGACATCTTCTTCCGGCAGCTCGGCATGCCCGCCCCCGACGCATCTCTCGGCGTGGGCTCCGGCACGCACGCGCGGCAAACCGCCCAGGTTCTGCTGGGTCTCGAGCCGATTCTCGTCGAACTCAAGCCCGACGTCGTGGTCGTGTACGGCGATGTCAACTCGACCATGGCCGCGGCGCTCGCCGCCGCGAAGCTCAACATCCCGGTCGCGCACGTGGAGGCCGGCCTGCGCTCCGGAGACCGGACGATGCCCGAGGAGCTCAACCGGATCGTCACCGACGCGCTCTCCGACCTCTTATTCACGTCCTCCAAAGACGGGGACGCGAACCTCCGGAGAGAGGGCGTCTCAAAAAAGAAGATCCTATTCGTCGGCAACACCATGATCGACACCTTGATTCGTCTGCTGCCTGCCGCAAAACGGCCGCCGGAGCTTCGCCTCGATAATCCCTTCGTTCTCGTCACCGTCCATCGCCCGGCCAACACCGACGAGCCGGGAGCCTTGATGAGGCTGATGAACGCGCTGGGCACCATCGCCCGGAAGACGACGGTCGTATTCCCGATCCATCCCCGCACGCGCAAACGCCTCGTCGAATCGGGTTTCGTGTTTTCGGAAAACGGCCGGCTGCTGCTCATCGAGCCCCTCGGCTATCTCGAGTTCTTGGCGCTGCAAAAAGACGCCGCGCTCGTCATCACGGACTCGGGCGGCATTCAAGAAGAAACGACCTATTTGGGCGTTCCCTGCCTGACGGTTCGCACCACGACGGAACGCCCGGTCACCGTGACTGCCGGCACGAATAAACTCGTGAGCGATTACGCGCGCCTGCCGCGCGAGGCGGAGGCGGCGCTTAAGCGGAAAAAAAAATCCCTAAAGGCGCCGAAGCTCTGGGACGGGAAGGCGGGCGAACGGATCGCGGCCGGACTGCTGTCCTGGCTCTCTCAACGCCGCGCGGCGCAGACGGCTTCGTAAGCGGCGACGGTCTTGCGCGCGGCGCCTCTCCAGGAGAAATCCTTGCAGCGCTCCAACCCCTTGGCTCTAAGACTCGCTCGCAGGCCGGCGTCAAACGCCACCGCCTCCATACCCCGGGCAATGTCCGCCGAGGTCGCGTCCACGTGCAGGCCCGCGTCGGCGACGATCTCGGTCTGAGCCCCCCCTCGCGCGGCGACGGTCGGAATGCCGCAGGCCATCGCCTCGATCAGGGGCAGATGAAAACCTTCCAGGGACGAGGCCGAAACGTAGGCGAGGGCCTTCTGATAGTACGGATGCACTTTTTCCTGCTCAACGTTTCCGGCGAAGGTCACGGCCCCCGACAGGCCGGCGTCGGCGATGAGTTTTTCAATCTCATCCTGCTCGTCGCCCGGCGCCCCGCAGATGACGAAACGGTGCGGGGCCTCGGGATGATGCTTCTTGAACAGGACGAATCCCTCCATTAAGATCTTTGTATTTTTTGTCGAGCGCGTGACGCCGACGAACAGAAAATATGGTTTCTCAGTCTTATCGCGCGCGACCGCGTCGTCGGGCTTGAACTCATCGAGCGGCGCGCCGTAGTAGACGACCTCCACCTTCCTAGGATCGAGGCCCCAATTCTTGAGCGCCGCTTCGCGCGCGACGCCCGAAATCGCCAGGATCTTGTCCGCCTGGCGCGCCGAGCGCGGCAGCAAGGTGTTGAAATAGAATTCGTCCCAAGGACCGAAGTGCGTGTCGCTCGCGTAGGCGAGAGTCATCAAGGACGGCAGGCGGTCGAGCCTGGGCAGCCAGTTCGAGAAGCCGTGGACCATGTCGGCGCCGAGACGATTGAGCTGCCGCTCCTGCCAGCGTAATCCTAAGTATTCCTCGGCAGGCAGCAGCAGCCGCTGCGGCGCCTTGACCAGCTCGATCTTAAAATTGGCCTGGCGCGGCAGATCGAGCTTGTTGACGCGATCCCGGTTACTCCAAAACGCGCCGTAAAGTATGTACTCGTTTTTCTTGTCCTCCGCGGCGAGCGCGCGGGTGATCATCTCCGTGTAGCGGCGAAAGCCGCCCCCGGCGAGCGCGCCGGTGATCTCGAGCGCGATCCTCATTTTACGCCGAATCGGGAGCGATACCAGGCGACCGTGCGGCGCAGGCCGTCCTCGAGCTCGACGCTCGGACGCCAGCCCGCGTCGCGGCGCGTCAGCCGGTTGTCGGCTCGCCGGCGCAAGGTCTTGTCCCAGACGCGACGGGGCGTGAAGCAAACCTTGACCTTGCGTCCGCAGGCGCGCTGAATCAGCGCGGCCAGACGCTTAATGGAGGTTTCGCGGCCGGTTCCGATCGAGTAGACCTTCGCGCCCCCTGTTTTTTTTGAACGCGCGACGGCCAAGGTTCCCGCCACGATGTCGTCGACGAAGGTGAAGTCCCGCGTCTCGCCGCCGTCGCCGGTGATCGTGAGGGATTCTCCCTTCATGACCCGTTCGATCCAATTGATGATCACGTTCCGGTAGCGGCCCGGCCATTCGCCGGGGCCGTAGCAATTGTAGTAGCGCACGAGACGGACCGGCACCGCCTGTATGCGGCGGTAGTAGCGGCAGTACAGCTCGCCGGTGAATTTGGAGGCCATGTACGGCGTGCTGAACCCCTCGGCCAGCCCCGCGTCCAGATCGCCCGTCAGCGAGGAGGTCGACGCGAACAGAAAGCTCTTGAGCCCGCGCATGCGCGAGGCGCCCTCGAGCATGTGCATGGTGCCCAGAGCGTTGGCCCGGAAGTCCTTGAGTGGAAATTCGCAGGAATTCTGGTTCGCGAAGAAGGCCGCGAGATGGTAGATTTCGTCGAAGCCGGGCGCCAGCGCGCGCGCGACGGTTTTTTCGTCGCCGACGTCTCCGGCGACGAACTTCACGCCGCGAGGCAGGTTTGCCCTGTGGCCCGAGGTCAGATTGTCCAGGACGACGACCCTCGAGCCCTCGCGGACGAGCGCGGAGACGAGGTTGCCTCCGATGGCTCCCGCGCCGCCCGTCACGAGCACTCTTTTCATCGCTTGAATTTTAGCAAGAATGAGGGCGCCCCCCGTAAGGGAGGCGCCCTTCGTTCATAACCTTTCGTCGAGTCCAGCGGCGACCACACCAGTCACTCTTCCATCAAATTCGCTCGAAGTATCGGCCTCGTTCCCAGTCGGTGACCGCGCGGTCGGCGGCGCGCTGTTCGGCCTTGGCCGCGTGCAGATAGTGCTCGAACACCTCGTCGCCGAAAGCCCGGCGCGCGGCGGCCGACTTCTCGAAGAGGCCGATCGCCTCGGCGAGCGTCTTAGGCACCGGAGCGACCTTCGCTTTGTAGGCGTCGCCCGCGAGCTCGGCCGGGGGATCGATTTTTTTCTCGATACCGTAAAGCCCCGCGGCGATGGTGGCCGCGAGCGCCAGGTAGGGATTCGCGTCGGCCCCCGGAAGCCGGTTCTCGATGCGCAGGGAGTCCCCCTCCCCCACGATGCGGAAGCCGCAGGTGCGGTTGTCCCGCGCCCAGGCGATGCGCGTCGGCGCGAAGGTCGCGGCCTGGTACCTCTTATAAGAATTGATCGTCGGCGCGAAGAACAAAGAAAATTCGCGGGCGAGAGCCATCGCCCCGCCGAGGAACCAGCGGAATTCCTTCGTTGGTTTCCCCCCCGACGAGAAAACTGAGCGGCGCCCCCCCTTGTCCCACAGGCTTGCGTGAATGTGGCACGACGACCCCGCGAGCTTGTCGCTATACTTCGCCATAAAGGTGATGGCCGCGCCCTTTTGCATCGCGATTTCTTTTGCGCCGTGCTTGTACACGGTGTGGAGATCGGCCATCTGGAGCGGGTCTGAATATTCGAGATTGATCTCGTGCTGTCCCGGCCCCCACTCGCCCTTCGAGTTCTCGATCGGCACGCCCGAGGCTTCCATCAGGTTGCGGATTTCCCCCACCACCGGCTCCATCCGGGTGCCCTGGAGGATGTGATAGTCCTCAATGTAGGTTCCGTAGTGCTCGAGCCCCGTCCAGTTCTTCTTCTGCGCCGACTCGTAGGTCTCCCGCAGCAGGTAGAACTCGAGCTCCGTCGCCACCTTAAGCGACCAGCCCTTCGCCGCCGCGCGCGTGATCTGATCTTTTAATATCTGGCGAGGCGCGACCACAATCGGATGCTCATATTTGGCGTCGAGCGCATCGGCGACGACGAGCGCCGTGCCCGGCAGCCAGGCGAGCGCGCGCCAAAACGAAAAATCCGGCACGAGCGCGAAGTCTTGATAGCCTTGGTCCCAGCTCGTCAGCGCAAAGCCTGGCACCGGATCCATTTCCATGTCGACGGTAAGAAGATAGGCGCAGGCGTGCGTGCCGTGTTTCGCGGCTGTCTTGGCGAAATGGCGGGCCGTGAAGCGTTTGCCGATCCAGCGGCCCTGCATGTCGGGCATGGCGAGGATCACCGTGTGAAACTTTCCCTTCTTTATGGCTGACAGCAAGGACGCGGCGTTGTTCATGGGCTGAGTGTAAGATATACGCACAAAAGTGTCCAGCCCGCCCTCGAAAAATGAACACACCAACAAACGACATAGAACAACACTAAACAATCCGTAATAATCTATAACAGCAACGATGCTTTGTCTTGACAACTTTGCGGCCACATGCTAGGATTACCTGAGTTTTCACGAGTAAACAAATCGGGGTAAAATTAACTTGTTTTCACGTGTAAACACGCCATGGCTGAAATAATCGCGATCGCAAACCAAAAAGGGGGGGTGGGGAAAACCACCACCGCCGTCAACCTGGCCTCCGCTTTGGCCGTATTGGGGCACGAGACTTTATTGATCGACATGGACCCCCAGGGCAATGCCACGTCCGGGGTGGGCTTCAACAAGCACGAATTTGATCCCAATATGTACGACGTTCTGGTGGACCTCCATCCCCTGGAAAAGACCATTAAAGCATCTCCGCTGCCGAAATTGTCCGCGGCGGGGGCAAATAACGATCTGGCGGGGGCTGAAATCGAGCTTGTTTCCGCTTTGGCTCGCGAAAGCCGCCTAAAAGGGGCCCTTTCGGCTGTCAAAGGCCGATTCGCCTTTGTGGTGATCGACTGCCCGCCCTCTTTGGGCCTATTGACGGTCAATGCCTTAAACGCAGCCGACAAGATTATAATCCCCATACAGGGTGAGTACTACTCCATGGAGGGTCTGGCCCAGTTCACGGAGGCTGTCGATCGCGTGAAAAGCGCCCTAAATCCTCGGCTTGAGATCGAGGGGGGGGTGCTCACCATGTTCGATTCCCGCATGACCTTGTCCAATCAGGTCAAGGATGAAGTGAATAAGTTCTTCGGGGCCAAAATGTTCTCGTCCATCATTCCCCGCAACATCCGCCTGGCCGAGGCTCCCGGTTTCGGCCAAAGCATCTTTCAGTACGACGCCAAGTCCAAGGGCGCCGAGGCGTACATGGCCTTCGCCCGGGAGTTCTTGTCCCGGCGCGGGCTGTCCATGCCGCCCGCGCCCCTCATCCCGGAAACAACGGAGAACCCAGTATGACCCGCAAAGCTCTCGGCCGCGGCCTTTCCGCCCTCATACCCGGCGTCGCGTCCGCCGCGCCGGCGGCGAACGTTTCCGTAATGGAGGGGGGAAGCATTAAAGTCCCCGTCGAAAAGATTCGGCCCAATCATCTTCAGCCGCGGCGCCATTTCGAGCCGGAGGCCTTGGCCGCGCTCGCTAAAACGATCAGCCAACACGGACTGACCCAGCCGATCACGGTTTCCTACGATATCGCGACCCGTTCCTATGAGTTGATCGCCGGCGAGCGCCGCTGGCGCGCCACCCAATTGGCCGGTCTCAGGGAGATCGACGTCGTTGTTCGTCAGCCCCGGGACGAGAAGCACCGCATGGCGATGACCCTCATTGAAAATCTTCAGCGCGAGGAGCTCAACCCGATCGAGGTCGCCCTTGGCTACCTTCGGTTGATGAAGGAATTCGAAATCAACCAGACCGCACTCGCCGATGAGGTGGGGAAGTCGAAGGCGACGATATCCAATACATTACGATTGTTGGAGCTTTCCGACGAAATCCAAAAAGCCCTTCAGTATAGCCAGATCAGCGAAGGCCACGGCCGCGCGTTGTTGACAATTACAGATCCCAACCTCCGTCACGCTGTTTTTCAAAAATTGACCGCCAACAAATTATCCGTCCGTGAGACCGAGGCGCTGGCCCGCGAGATGGAGTCGGGCCCCGTTGCCTCGGACGCGCCGGTCAAGGACAAAAAATCAACGGCAAAGCCTGCGGATTTACGCGCGCTCGAAGAGTCGCTGCAGCAGCTTCTCGGCACCAAGGTCGTCATCCGCACGAAAAAGGTCGCGTCGAAGGGCACGATTCAGATTTCTTTTTTCTCTTTCGAGGATTTTGATCGTATCATAAAAGTAATTAAAAAATAATGATTATTTCATTTTTTTTCGCTGCCGCCGCGCTTCTCGCGGCGGCAGCGGACGGGTTGGCGCCCGGCCTATCCACGAGTTCGATCATCCCGTCGATCCTCACGCTCGCGCCGAGCCTGCACGACTACGGCCGATTCGCCGACGGCGGGCCCGACGCGAACTGGTACGTCGGCTTCAACAACGCCTGGATCGTGAAGCTTCCTCCGGCGCCGCCTGGAGATTTCGCCCGCGCCTTCATCGGCGCGAAGCTCGGCCGCGCGAAGACCCGCCCGGTGCCGGGCAAGCCGTGGCTGCGCGAAACGATTCCCGGAAAAGTGTACGCGGGAATTTCTCCGTCGCCCGCCTGGTCCTCGGAGCAGAGTTTTTTTCTCGCCGAAACCCGGGACATCCCCGCCGAGGCGGACCCGCAGGCGCGCGTCGACGGCGTGGGCGCGGGCGAGTGGTTCTGGGCCGAGGTGCCGCTGGCGCAGGTCAGTTTCACCGCGCCGAATTACCTGATCGTTTGGTCGCCGACGAATTATTTCACGAAGGCCTCGAGCGCGCCGATCCTGGCCGCCACCGATCTCGACGAGCCGGGGGGAGAAACCCGCGCCTGGCTCAATCGTTCGATCTCGGGCGTGCCGCCGCGTACCAGCGGCGCCTCTCTCGAGACGCCGCTGAACACTTTGGCGCCCGCGATCGCGATCAAGCTCGTGCCGCCGGCCCCCGATGAGCCCGCCGTGTCCGTCGCCGACTTCAGCGTCGCGCGCGCGGGCAAGCGCGTGCTTGTGCGCTTCTCCGCCGCCGGCGAGGACGTGAGCGAGGCCTGGGTCGAGGCGTCACGCGACCAGCTCGAGTGGCAGCGCGTCTCCCGTTTCCAGCGCAAGCCGCCGTATATGTTTTCCCTGCCTCCTGAAAAAAACCCCGCCCCCGGCTCGTTCATCCGCGGCGCGGCTCGTGACATCTCCGGAGCGCTCGGCGTCTCCGACGGCTACATGATCCCGTATGCGCCGCGCTGACGGACTGACAGTCGGCGTCGTCGGAGCGACGGGCATGGTCGGCCGCGAGCTCGTTTCCCTGCTCGAGCGCCGCCGTTTTCCCATCGGTGAGTTTTTGCCTTTCTCTTCGGGCCGCGCCCGCGCCTCGGTCAGATTCAAGGGCCGAAGGGTCGCGGCGCCGAGAGTCTCCAAGGCCGCGCTGAGCGCCTGCGACATCGTTTTCCTCGTCAGCTCCGACGAGGTCGCGCGAAAGCTGGCGCCCGGACTCGCGGCGCGCGGCGTCTGGACGATCGACGACAGCGCCGCATTTAGATTAAAGAAAAATATTCCGTTGGTTATCCCCGAAGTCAACAGCTCGGCCCTCAGGAAGAACCGCCGTTTAATCGCCGGTCCGAACTGCACGATGACGGGTTTGGCGGTCGCGGGGGCGCTGCTCCATCGCTCGATCGGCATTCGTGAAGTGCGTCTGGCGTCGTACCAAGCCGTCTCGGGGGCCGGAAAAGCCGCTCTCGGAGAACTGTTTTCCCAACATGCCGGCCTGGCCGGCCTCAAGACCGCGTCCGACGGCCGCGCCCCGGTCCTCGGCCCGGGAACATCGTCCGTGCTTCCGCGCGCGATCGCCTACAACGCAATCCCCCAGGTCGGCCGTTTCGGCGCCGACGGCTATTCGAGCGAGGAAACCAAGGTCGCCGCGGAGCTGCGCAAGATCTGGTCGGCACCGGGCCTTAAAGTCTCCGCCACCGCCGTGCGTGTGCCCGCGATCCGCGGCCACGCCTTGGCCGCGTGGCTGACCCTGACGCGCCCGATCACCGTGGCCCGCGCCCGCGCGCTTCTCTCGAAAACCCCGGGCCTGGTCCTATCGCGGACCGGCGACTATCCCACGCCGCGCTCGGCGGGGGGCAAAGGCCCGGTGTACGCCGGCCGCCTGCGTCGTGGCGCATCGCCGCGGGAGCTGGCGCTTTGGGTCGTATCCGACAATCTACTCAAAGGCGCGGCCCTCAACTCGGTCCAGATCGCCGAAGAACTACGTCGCCGCGGCTGGCTGAAGCCCCAGGTCCGATGATCCTGGCCGCGCTTGTGTGGGCGGGGTCCTTGGCCGCGGCCGAAACCGTTTCTCCTTTCGCCGCCATCGACGCCGCTTGGGCGGCGAAGGGCTACAACGCGGGCGCCCGCGTGAACGGCGTGAAAAAAGAACTCACCGCCTCCGCCGTGATCTTCTCCCCGTCGGCGGGAGGCGGCGACCGACTCGAGGTCCATGTCGTCGCCAAGGACAAGGCCTACCTGGGATTTACGCACCCATCGACGGTGGAGCGCATCGAGTTCGACCCGTCTCCCGCCGGTCGCTTCATCGACATGTTCCATGACGGCTCTTTGACCTTGTCCTATCGCGCGACACGCGCCTCCTTGGGCGCCACCGAGCTCAACATTCTGCGCTGGAAGCGCTTCAAGATCGAGCGCGTCGCGGTGTTCCCCGAGGGCCGGTTCGTCTCTCTCAAGGGCGGAGCGGTCGTGGCCGCGCGCGAGCTCCCGCTCGGGCGCTACCTCTCGATGGGCTGCGAGGACTTCGCAACCATCTCGCGCACCGCCTTCAAGACGACGCTCAGCGCTCCGCGAAACGGCGGTTTTGCGGACGTCTCGTCCGCGCATCCCGAGTACTACAAGTCCGAGATCGCCCGCAAAGAAAAAACGATGGCGCGGCTTAAAGGGGAAATCGAGAAGAGCGCGGGCGAGTATCTGGGCCTGGCGCTGTCGACCTACTACGACTACGCGGCCCTGGGACGGGCGCGCGAGGGCTGGGCGCGCCTGCGCGAATTCTTCAAGATCCCGGCCTTGGCGCCCGCCGCGGTGAAGACCTGCATGGCTTCCATGGAAAAAGACCTGCGCGGCAAACTCGGCGTTCCCGCCTCCTGGCCCTGATGGAGAAACGTCTCGGGTCTTTACCTGTGAAGCTGGAGCCCGGCCGGCGACACGATCCGCCATTCATCGGTCAGCGGCGCGGGGACCTTCTCCGCGCTGAGCGATACGACTTGTCCCTGCTCCCAATGCGGATCGGCGATGGGGGCCAGCGAGACCAAGTCGCTCGGCTTGGGACGCCCCATCTTGACTTCGATGGGAAAACAGCGCCCTGACGCCTCGACGATGAAGTCGATCTCCTGGCCGTCTCTGGTTCGCCAAAAAAAGATCGAGGCATCCTGCAGTCGATGACGCAGCCGTCGAAGGATGTCTCCAAATACATGAGTCTCGAAGGCCGCGCCCCCAAGCGGTCCCAGGCGGAGCGCCTCGGGATCTCGCCAGCCTGCCAGGTGAGCGCAGAGGCCCATGTCCAGAAAATAAAGCTTCGGGCTCTTGATAAGCCGCTTCGTCCTGTTCGTATGGTAGGGCGGCACAAGCTTGATGAGGAAGCTGTCCTCCAGTAGGCTCAACCAGTTCTTCGCCGTCACGGCGGAGATGCCCGCGTCCCTGGCCAGGTCATCGTAGTTCACGACCGAGGCGCTGCGCAAAGCGCACATCTTGAGGAATATCTCGAACTCGCGGCGCTTTTCGATGCGAAGCAGTTCCCGCACGTCGCGCTCGATGTATGTCTGCACATAACTGGAGAGGTAGAGCTGCCGGGCGTCCGCAGCCGCCACGCCGGACAGCTTGGGGAAGGTCGTCTCCAGTATCCCTTCGAAATGGGCCGCCGGACTATGATCGCGGATGCCCTTCTCCTCATCGGAGAGTCCGAAGAGGTTCATGATGGCGACCCGGCCGGCGAGGGTCTCCTTGACCCCTTCCATGACGGCGAAATTTTGCGAACCGGTCAACCAAACGGCTCCCGGGCCGGGATTGCGATCGGCCATCCGCTTGATGGGGCTGAGCAGCTGGGGCGCGTACTGAATCTCATCGATGAGAAGCGGCGGCTTGAGTCCCCGCATGAAAAGCTCCGGGTCCTGGTTGGCTCGAGCCCGCGTGTCCAGGTCGTCGAGATCCACGAAGCGCCGCGCCCCGGCGCAATGCTTCAGAAGGGAGCTCTTGCCGACCTGCCGAGGACCAAGCAGCAGCCAAACCGGAAAGAGGCGCAGCGCGGACGCCGGCGAAATCAAGAGGTCTTCCAGCGTGCGCTTGATCCACGGTTTTGGCATATCCATAGCATACCTCGGATTTGCCATAAAAGCAAGGCTCGGCCGGGCCTCCCTAAAGACCTGGACTCGCACCGGGTCTTTCAGGTAGAATCGGCGCATGAACAACCTCCTGGCCGCCGCCGCGCTCATCGCCTCTTCGATCGGAGCCCCGCTTCCCATCGAGGCGCCCGCCGTCGCCGTTCCGGTCGTCGCGACCAAGGCCGTCCTCGTGCCCGTCGCCGCGGCCTCAACCTATATCTCGGCTTCCGGAAACCTGTCCGGCTCCGGCTACATGCAGTGCAGCGCCCCGCAAAACGGCTCGGGCTGGATGAGCGGCTCGATCAACCTGACGGCCAACATGTCCGTCAACGGGCCCGATGGCCTGCACGGCTATATCCCCGTGTCCGGCTTCGTGCATCTGAGCGGCTCGTGCCAGAACGGCTCGGGCTTCGTCAACGGGTCCGCGTCGGTGAGCGGGTACGGGACGCTGTACGCGCGCGACGGCCGGCGCGCCGGCTCGGTCTCGCTCAACGGCAACGTATTCGTCAACCAATACGTCAACCAAAGCGTCTGGATCAACCAGTACGCGACCGTGAGCGGCTACTTCACCCCGAGCCCCTAGCCCACGCGTATCCGCCCTTTCCTCACTTGGCGTAGACCTTTTTAAATCGCTCAACCAGCACGTCCTCAGAGTCCTGTCGCATCGAGGCATTGAGCTCGGAGCAGACGCACATCTCTCGAAGCATTTCCTGGGCATTCTTCATCTTCTCGAAGACGTTAGCCGCCGCCTTCGGATCAATCGTGAGATAGTTGGCGAACGCCTCGAAGTCCGATCGCTTGAGCTTGTTGTTCTTGGCATTGATCGTCAGAGCCGACTCGCTCTCTTTTTTCAGGTAGACCTTCGACGCGACAAGGTCGTAGCAGGGCGCGAGGGACGCCTTCTTGTCGCGGATCAGCAACGCCCAATTCTTCAAATGCATATCCCCGTTGCCGATGAGAAAGCAAAAGAGGACGCGCTCGAAGAAATCGATGGTATCGAGACCGACGTTCTCGGCGTGCGCGCGGATCGTCTTTCCGATGGACTCCAAGGAGCCTCTGTATTTATCGGTCGCACCGAGGAGTTGAAACATCGTCTCCTTTTGAACCTTGCCGCCGTCTTCAGTTCTGTCGAAGCGCTTGATGATGTAGCAGAGTCGGCCGTCCGACATGGGAAATAGGCCATGCGGGGGCACGGGCATCCCCAGCGCCGCCGCCATGCTCATGCAGACGTTCTCCATCTGCGGCAGGCTTGGATACTCGTTGGGCTCCGGCTTGAGGATATGCGTGCTGCCGGTCGGCGCGACCTCTATTTCCGACGCGTCCTTGCTCAGGCGGACAAGCGCCTTCACCTGGACGCCGGAGATCGACATATGATCGTCGGCGGTGGTGACCTTCGACGGCAGGTCCGCCAATGAGAAGGGAATCTTCGGGGCGACGGCCTTCCCCCAAAGCGCCTTCAGGCACTTCGCGTGATAACGCCCCTCTTCCTCAAGGGGGAGTTGGCAGCATAGGCACTTATTGGCCATGACGTTTCTTGTCCGCCGGCCGAACGCTGACCGCGCCGACGGGATCTTTACCGGTGTGGAGCAGCAGGCGAAACTTATCGTTCTTGTCGATCTTCGCCGCCGTGCAGGTGAGATCGAGAAGCCAGCCTTCGGGCAGCAAGCCGTCGAAGAACGGGAAGAGGACGCTTGACTCGTATTTGTCCTCGGTGAGCGGCATCGCCAGGCTGATCGGCATCGAATTTGGATCGCTCAAATAGTCCCGTTTGTAGGCGAACTCAAATCCACCCGGCTTCCTGACCAAATCGCCGGCTTCTTTGTCGCCGTAAAAGACGGTGGCGTGCTCTTCTTGATTTTCCATGAGCGTTACTCGCGGAGGAGGTCGATGGGCCCCAGGCATTTCCCGAAGAGGAATAGCACCTTGTTGACGGTGTCGGTCCGCAAGGATGATTTACCCTGTTCAAGATCCCGGATGAAGCGAAGGCCGACGCCTGCTTTCGCGGCAAGCTCAGCTTGCGTGAGCCCTGCGCTGCGACGCCGCTCTCGAACGAGGTTAGCCACTGGATTTTTTTTCATTAGAAGGAGTCTATACCCGATCGGATGCACTTCGCTCGAAACTCAACTATAATAGGCATCATCGGGTATATCTATTGCATTATTATACCCGAAAGAGCCTTTTTGTCAAGGCGAGCGGATAATCTATACCCGATAACGCCGCAGTTCTCTAGCGCCTGAGCAGCGCGCGGCTGGCCGCGCGGTGAAACCAATGCGGGCCGGTCTCTTCCGTTGGAGAGAAGCGCCCCCGCGGCGCCAGTCCCGAGCGCACGCCCCGGCGCACCATGGTCATCGCGTCCACATCCTCGGCGTCCACCTGCTCGGACAGCCAGCGCGCCTCGCGCTCGGAGAGCTTGCGGTCGTTCCAGGACCACGCGTACCAGCGAAATAATGTTTTTTCAGGTTTTCCGGGAATGGGCTCGTAGACGTTGACCGACAGCCCCCAGGGATAGTAGTTCAAAGTCAGATTGGGGAAGATAAACCACCACAGAGCGAACACGCGCTTGCCGTCCGGGTCGCGCAGGCGCGCGGGCAGCAGGTCCGGATCGAAGCCGCTCTCCGGATCGCGGGCCCAGGCCCACTGCAGGGCCGCCCCGTCGTAAAGTTCGGTCTTATACGACGACAGTTCGATCGCGTCGGCGAGGCCGGCGGGCGCTTTGTGGATGAACTGGACGTGGAACTTGTCCATGTAGTTCCAGGAATGCTGCTTCCAATTCCCGTCGAGTTCGCGCAGATCCGCGGCCTGAGGGCGGCGCTCCAGCTTCTCGATCGGAAGCCCGCCCAGGGACTCGTCGATGCGATCCGTGATCGCGGCCAGCTCCCGGTCCGGCTTGCCCAGGCAGGCGAACAGCAACGGACCGTACCCCTGGGTCAGAAATTCGGCGAGATGGTCGCAAGGCCGGGGAAAAACGCCCGCCTTCGGGATAAAGCCAGGCTGGGACAGACACTTCCCGGTCGAATCGAACTGGCGGCCATGCTGGGCGCAGACCAATTTCTCGCTCCGACCCGCGCCGGGAGCCAACGGATACCAGGCGTGCGTGCAAACATTGGGAAGCAAACGAAGCTTGCTGTCCCGCCAGCCGCGCTGAAGAAGAAACGGCTTATCAATCATAGTCACGGGCGCGCGCGCGCCGCGCTGTTTGAGCCGCTCCGTCCACGGCCGCGGCTCCATCCGCGCCTCCGCGCCCGAAGGCTCGGGCACGAGCAGCCACTCGCGCGCGAAGATGGTCTCCAACTCGAGAGCGAGAACCGCGGGATCGGTGAACGCGCGCGCGGGAAGCCCTTCTGCCTTCGCGATATTGGCGTCGACGACTAAATCCTTCATCGTCCGATCTCCTTTTTGAGAAAGTTCGGGAGCGCGAAGCAGGCGGCATGTATATTTTTATTGTACCAACGCAGGCGCATCGTCGTCGTTTTGATGCGGGATGATTTTAAGTCTTTCACCGGATGAAGTCCCTTGGTCGCGAAGGTGAAGGCCCAAAGCCCGCCGGGGTAGGTTAAATTATTAAACAGGCAGACTTCGACGACCGGAAATATTTTTTTGGTGATGCGAAATAGATTTTTGATCGTCGAGATCTCGTAGAAGGGGGAGCCCGCCTGGCTGACGACTATGCCGTCCCTGGTCAGAATTCTTTTTACGTTTTTATAGAACGGGGGCCCGAACAGCTCCTTGGCCGGACCAAACGGTTCCGTCGAATCCACGATCACCACGTCGAATTTCTCGCTTGTCTCCGCGACGAACTTCACGCCGTCTTCGATAAGGACGCGGGCGCGGCGATCGGAAAAAACGCTCGCGGTCTGCGGTATAAAACGACGAGAGGCCTCAACGACAAGATTGTCTATCTCCACTAAAGTGCAGCTTTCAACAGAATGGTGCTTGATCACCTCGCGCACGGTGCCCCCGTCGCCGCCGCCGATGACGAGGACGCGGCGCGGCTTGGGGTGCAGAAAGAGGGCGGGGTGCGCGATCATCTCGTGATAGACGAATTCGTCGCGCTCGGAAACCATGGTCATGCCGTCGATCAGTAAAAGTCGGCCATGACCGGCCGTCTCAACGACCTCGACGGTCTGGAAGGGGCTCTTCCCTTTAAATAACCGCTTCTTCAGTTTAAAGCTCGTCCTGACGATGCCCTGATAGACCTCGTCCACCCAGACGGGCTTCTTGCTCACAGAACGATCTCGACGGCCGGCGCCGTCCCTTCGACCGGCTTAAAATGGTGGTCAAAGGTCACGCGGTAGCCGCAGGATAAGTTCTGCCTCACCGCGCGCTTGATCGGATAGTAGCAGCGGATCTTCTGCCGCGAGGATTGCGGCTGGAAAAGGATGACATCGCATGATTGGGGCTTAAACAGCTCAAGGACGCGCGTAATCGTTTCGTTCGCGTCGCCTTCGACGGCGTTCGTCTCGAAGCTCACATAGGAGCCTATCTTCTGCGGCGTCACGTGGATCGTATAGTACTTGGAGCCGCGGATCGCGTTGAGCGAGTATCCCATCGGCTCGAAGAGGTGGTCGTCGACCTGGAAACCGGGCAGAATGGACCAGACGCCGGACTTCTCCTTGATGAACTCCTTTTTACGGGCGGGGCCGCTCATAAAGACCCGGGACGCCTGCGGGTCAACGCCGTGCATTAAAATTTCGAGCGTCAGGTCTTCCGCGGCCGGCGCGTAGGGCTTGTCGAGGTGGAAGAGAAAGACATGGTGGTCGTCGCCATCGCCGAAGCGATAGGATTTCGCCGGCATGCGCTCGGTCAGGCGCCGGCAGTCGTCGAAGAAGTTGGAGGGCTGATATTCTTGATGGTGCGCGTTCTTGCGCTCGTAAACGAGATAGTGCAGCGTGTCCGTGCCGAAATCCGACACGAGCTGGAGCACCGCGGCGACGAGATCCGTCCGTCCGCAGGTGATCATCGTCAGCCAGGTGTCGGTGACAAATAAGCTCGACTCGGACAGCAGATACGCGTCCATGGATTCGTTGGAGATCGTCGAAAGTATTTGGGCGTTCGCCTTGGCGGCAATGCGCTTCCAGTAATCGTGTCCCTTGGCGCGCAAGGACGGCTGTCCCGGCGTCAGCGCAAGCTCCACCTTCTTCTCGGGCCCCTCGAAGAACATCTAGCGCCGCCTCAGGTTGCGCGTGGATACTTCCCGGGCACGCAGCGCGCGCTCTCCGGCCTTGATCGCCTTCCAGTTCGCGAGCACCTCCTTCGAGTTCTTGAAGTTCCGAGTGCGGCCGAAGACGTGGGGATGCCGGCGCATGAGCTTGTTCGCTTGGCTCTCCGCCACCGTGTCGAGATCGAACCTCTTGGTCTTCGCGCCGATTCGGGCATGAAATAGGATGTGAAAGAGCAGGTCACCGAGCTCGTCTTCGATCTCGTGCCAATGTCCGCCCTTGAGCGCGTCGGCGAGCTCGACCGACTCCTCGCGCAGATACGGAATCAAAGTCTTATGCGTCTGCTCTCGGTCCCAGGGGCAGCCTTTCGGGCCCAGGAGCTTGGCCACGACGGCGTCGAGTTTACGGATCCCCCTGGACATGCTAGGGGACCGCGATGCGCTCGGCGCCGAAGTGGGAAACCAAAGCCCGCGGGACGACGACGGAGCCGTCGGCCTGCTGATAGTTCTCGAGGATAGCGGCGGCCAGGCGTCCGACCGCGACGCCCGAGCCGTTGAGAGTGTGCACGAGTTCGGGTGCGCCCTTGGCCTCGCGCCGGAACCGGGAAGACATGCGGCGCGCCTGGAAATCGGAGCAGTCGGAACAGGAAGAGATCTCGCGGTACTTGTTCTCCGACGGGATCCAGATCTCGATGTCGTATGTTTTTTGGGACGCGAAGCCCATGTCGCCGGTGCAGAGCTGGACGACGCGGTACGGCAATTCGAGAGCCTCGAGCGCGGCGGCGGCGTCTTTCGTCAGCTGCTCGAGGGCCGCGAGCGAATCTTCCGGCTTCGTGATCCAAACGAGCTCCACCTTGTCGAACTGATGGTTGCGGATGACGCCGCGCACATCTTTTCCGTAAGACCCGGCTTCTTGGCGAAAACACGCGGTCAGCGCCGTCAGCTTCATCGGCAACGTTTCGGCGGCGAGGATGTCTCCGCGCACCATGTTGGTCAGGACGATCTCGGAGGTTGAGATCAGGTAAAGGGTGCTCGCCTTGTCGCCGTCCATATTCACGGTCTTGTACATATCCGCGTCGAATTTTGGAAGCTGGCCGGTGCCCTCGAGAATCTCCGGCAAAGCGAGATAGGGGGGGTGAACCTCGAGGTAGCCGTTCTTCTCGTGGCGGTCGAGCAGAAAGTTGCCGAGGGCGCGGATCAGTTTGGCTCCCGGACCCCGCCAAAGCGCGAAGCGCGAGCCCGCGAGCTTGACGCCCGTCTTGAGATCGAGCATTAACAGCTTTTCGCCGACGGCCTGATGGTCGAGCGGCTTGAAATCGAACTTCCGCGGCGTTCCGGCTGTCCGAACCACGGGATTCTCGGTTTCGTCCTTGCCGACGGGCACGGATTCGTGCGGGATGTTGGGCATACGCATCGCTGCGTCCCGGATGATCTTCTCAGACTCCAGCAGCGCGGCTTCTTTGTCGGTCATGCGGCCCTTGAGCTCGGATACCTCCGCCTTGAGCTTATCGGCCTTCGCTGTGTCCTTGGCCGCCACCGCCTTTCCGATTTCCGAGGACGAGAAATTGCGCTTGGCGCGCATGTCCTCCACTTCGATCATGATCGCGCGATGAGCCTCATCGAGTTTAAGCAGCTCATCGAACGCCGCTCCCAGCTTCGGATTGCGCGACGCCAGCGCCTGCCGAACCTTCACGGCGTTTTTTCTTGCGCCGCCGAGATCGATCATCTCGCCACCTCGAGCACGCTCTCCAGCGCCTGCACGGTGGCCGCGCCGCGATGCGGCTCGATCATGACCTGTAGTTTCACGCGATCCGGCCACCAGCCCGCACGAGCGAGCTTGTTGAGGTAAAGCTCCAGGGCAGGCGAGGTCGTGAGAAAGACGTCCTGCGTCTTGTTCGGGCCGACCTTCGGCACGCGCTTCTCATCCACCGCGAACGGCACGCCCCAAGCTCCCTCGGTGGCCGCGCCCGTGATCGACAGCATGCGTCCGGTCATGCTGTAGCGCAGCAGGATGCCCTCGGCCGCCTTCGGGCCCCTGTTTTTCAGCGTCAGCCGCACGCGCAGGCGGGCGTCCAATTTCGGAGGTCCGTCAACGAGGCCGGTCGCGTCCTCCCAGGCGACGACGCGCGCATTCGCGACGCGCGCCCGCTGCCAGGAGATGTTGTCGAGAAATAGCTCGGCCCTGGCGCCCGCGACCGCGAAGGCCGCAAACGCCAGGACCGAAAATGCCCGCCTCAACCCTGAGGCCTCACTTCTGGCCGCCATCGATCGGAAGTTCGGGATTGACGGGAGGCTCGACCGCGATCGGAGCGACCCGCGCCACTTTATCCGCCTCCTCGAGGCGCACGAGACGCACGCCTTGAGTATTGCGCGAGATGGTCTTGATGTCCCTGCAGCGCAGGCGGATCGCCTTGCCCTGCTCGGTCATCACCATCAGGTCGTCGTCATTGGTGACGAGCTTCACACCGATAACGGATCCGTTGCGGTCCGTCGTCTTGATCGTGATGATGCCGCCGCCGCCGCGGTGCTGGCCGCGGTACTCGGAAAGCTCCGTGCGCTTGCCGTGGCCGTGCTCGCAGACCGTCAGCAAGGTCTTCTTCGTGTTGGGAGGAAAGACCTCCATGCCGACGACCTTGTCGTCCTTGTCCACGCGAATGCCGCGCACGCCGGCCGCACCCCTTCCCATCGAACGGATGTCGCTTTCCGGAAAGCGAATGACCATGCCGTCTTTGGTTGCGACAAGCAATTCATCCTTGCCTGAAGAATGCTGAACCCCAACGAGGACGTCGCCCTCGTCGAGGGTGATGGCGATGATGCCGGATCTTCGAATGTTCTCGAAGTCGGATAACGGTGTTTTCTTCACCGTGCCGTTGCGCGTCGCCATGGCGAGGTAGGTCTCCTGACCTTTCTTTTCCTCGAACGAGCTGATGGCGATGGCCGAGGTCACTTTTTCCTCGCCGGTGAGGGCCAAAAGATTGACGACGGCCTTGCCGCGTGATGTGCGGTTGCCTTCGGGGATCTCATAGGCCTTCAGCGCAAACACGCGCCCTCGATTCGTGAAGAACAATAACGCGGCGTGTGTGTCTGTCACAAAGAAGTGCTCGATAAAATCTTCTTCTTTCACGTCAGCGCCGGTGATGCCCTTGCCGCCCCGGCCCTGGGCCGTGTAGGTGGCGACGGGGATCCGCTTGACGTAGCCGGTGTTGGAGAGGGAGATGACGACGTCCACTTTCTGAATCAAGTCCTCGAGCGACATCTCGGCCGACTCGGCCGTGACCTGGGTCTGGCGAGGCTTGCCGAAGGCCTCCTTGACGCCCTCGAGCTCTTTGATGACGATCGCGTAGACCTTCTTGATGTCGGCCAGGATCGCCTTGTACTCCGCGATCTTCTTGACCAGGCCGTCGTACTCGTCCTGCAGATCACCGACCGACAGCTTCGTCAGGTTGGCGAGGCGCATCTCAAGGATGGCGTTGGTCTGGGCCTTCGACAGCTCGAAAGCCTCCATCAGTTCCGTGCGCGCGGTGTCGGTGTCCTTCGCGGCGCGGATGATCTTGATGACGCGGTCGATATTCTTGATCGCGGTGATCAGGCCCTCCAGGATGTGCGCGCGGTCGAGGCACTTGCGCAATTGGAACTTCGTGCGCCGGGTAACAACCACTTTTCTGTGCTGCACGAAATGTCCGAGCATGTCGCGCACGCCGAGGACGCGCGGGCGGCCATCGACGAGGGAGAGCAGGATCACGCCGAAGGCCGTCTCCATCTGAGTGTGCTTGAGCAGTTGGTTTAAGACCACGTTCGCGTTGCCGTCGCGCTTGATCTCGATGACCACGCGCATGCCCGTGCGGTCGGACTCGTCGCGGATGTCCGAGATGTCGGGAATCTTCTTATCGCGCACAAGTTCAGCGATGGTCTCCAGCAAGGTCGCCTTGTTGACCTGATAAGGGAGCTCGTGGATGATGATCGCCTGACGGTTGCCCTTGATGTCCTCGATATCGGTCTTCGACTGGACGCGCACGGAGCCCCGGCCCGTCTCAAAGTAGTCCTTAATGCCGACTTTGCCGCGCACGATGCCGCCGGTCGGGAAATCGGGACCCTTGATGATCTTCATGAGCTCTTTGCTCTCGATCTTCGGGTCCTTGATGAGGGTGATCGCCGCCTCGCAGACTTCGGCGAGGTTATGCGGGGGGATGTTGGTCGCCATGCCGACGGCGATGCCCGAGGAGCCGTTGACGAGAAGGTTCGGGACCTTCGCGGGCATGACGGTGGGCTCGGAGGTGGTGCCGTCGAAGTTGGCGGAAAAATCGACCGTGTCCTGGTCGATGTCGGCCATGACCTCCTCGGCGATCTTGGCGAGGCGGGCCTCGGTATAACGGTAAGCGGCGGCGGGGTCGCCGTCGACGGAACCGAAGTTGCCTTGGCCGTCGATGAGAGGGTGAAGCAGGGAAAAGTCCTGGACCATGCGGACCATCGCGTCGTATACGGCGGAGTCGCCGTGCGGATGGTACTTCTTCAGGACTTCGCCGACGACGCCGGCGCACTTTGAGTACTTCTTGTTCGAGGCCAAGCCTTCGTCGTGCATTGCATATAAGATACGCCGGTGAACGGGCTTGAGGCCGTCGCGCACATCGGGCAAGGCGCGGCCGACGATCACCGACATCGAGTAGTCGAGGTAAGAGCCGCGCATCTCGGCGCCGAGATCGCGCTGGAAGACGTTGCCGATGGGTTCGGGGGTGAGTTCCGGCTGATTGTCGGGTTTGCTCATGTTATCTCCAGGTGGTGTCAGGCTTGCCGGATTGCAGTATTTTCGTGGATACGTCGTTCA